>OGOV01000004.1_pt1 | contig 258311 bp, 216 predicted proteins | sample 1552711 | NCBI WGS metagenome assembly OGOV01 (sample SAMEA2580216, study PRJEB22360) | human gut metagenome | biome: human gut; feature: human-associated habitat; material: faeces | place: Denmark | collected 2008/2010 | reverse complement strand
CCCCAGTTCTTAAGAGATGCAGATCTTTAGGCATGGAGCCAATGTATCTCGGAATTGACAAGAAATCAAATAGAAAATCAACAAGAGCAAACAGAAAAGTAAGTGAGTATGGTTTACAGCTTCGTGAAAAGCAGAAGGCTAAGTTCATTTACGGTGTATTAGAGAAGCCTTTCCGTAACCTTTACGCTAAGGCAGAGCAGCAGAAGGGCTTAACAGGTCCTAACCTTATGACATTACTTGAGTTAAGACTTGATAATGTTATCTTCAGATTAGGTTTTGCAAGAACAAGAAGAGAAGCAAGACAGATTGTAGATCACAAGCATGTACTTGTTAATGGAAAGAGTGTTAACATTCCTTCATACCAGGTAAAGGCCGGAGACAAGATCGAGATCAGAGAGAAGAGCAAATCCTTACAGAGATATAAGGATATCATTGCTGCAACAGAAGGACATTTAGTTCCAGGTTGGTTAACCGCTGACAGAGAAAACCTTTGTGGAGAAGTAGTTGAGAAGCCAAACAGAGAGCAGATCGATGTTCCTGTAAACGAGACCCTTATTGTCGAGTTATATTCCAAGTAATAAGAATAAATATGATCATCCGTACATCCATCCGGGATTTACCCGTGTGGATGTCTGGATGCAGAATATATTTATGATATTTGCAAAGTTGGAGTATACCAGTTAATTACCCATAAAGGAGGGGCTTAAATGTTTGAGTTTGAGAAACCAAAAATTGAGATAGTTGAGATTTCAGATGATAACAAGTATGGTAAGTTTGTAGTAGAGCCTTTAGAGAGAGGCTATGGTACAACCCTTGGTAATTCATTAAGAAGAATTATGCTTTCTTCATTACCTGGTACAGCAGTAACACACGTTAAGATTAAAGGTGTTTTACATGAGTTCAGTTCTATTCCCGGAGTAAAGGAAGATGTAACTGAGATCGTTATGAATATCAAGTCTTTAGTAATAAAGAACAATTCATTAACAAATGAGCCGAAGCAGGCTTATATCGATGTAGCTGGTGACTGTGTTGTCAGAGCATCTGATATTCATGTAGACGGCGATATCGAGATCATCAATCCTGATCTTGTAATTGCAAATCTTAGTGGCCCGGATGCAAGACTTGAGATGGAACTCACCATCGGCAACGGCAGAGGCTACGTTGGTTCTGATAAGAATAAAGAAGCAGATGCACCGATTGATGTCATCGCTATTGATTCTATATATACACCGGTTGAGAGAGTTAATCTTACAGTTCAGAATACTCGTGTTGGTCAGGTTACAGATTATGATAAGCTGACACTTGATGTATTTACAAATGGTGCTATCGCACCGGATGAGGCTGTCAGCCTCGCTGCAAGAGTCCTTGTAGAACATTTGAACCTGTTCGTTGATCTGTCTGAGAACGCAAAATCCGTTGATGTAATGGTTGAGAGCGTAACAGATGAGAAGGAAAAGGTTCTGGAAATGAATATTGATGAGCTTGAATTATCAGTTCGTTCATACAACTGCTTAAAGAGAGCCGGTATCAATACAGTTGAAGAATTGATCAATAAGACCCCGGAGGATATGATGAAAGTTCGTAACCTCGGTCGTAAGTCATTAGATGAAGTATTAGCTAAGCTGAAAGAATTAGGCTTATCACTGAATGACAGTGAGGAATAATACTTTTTACCACTCAAGCCGAATAATAGTAAGCACAGTGAAGACCCGCAAGGGTAAGGAGGATAAATAAAAATGGCAATGTATAGAAAACTTGGAAAAGCAAGCGCACAGAGAAATGCATTACTTCGTAATCAGGTAACACAGTTATTATACCATGGTAAGATCAGAACAACAGAAGCTAGAGCTAAGGAAGTTGTTAAGATTGCAGAGAAGCTTATCACATTAGCAGTTAAGGAAAAGGATAACTATGATGAAGTTACCGTTACCGCTAAGGTTGCTAAGAAAGATAAAGATGGTAAGAGAGTGAAGGAAGTTGTTGATGGTAAGAAAGTTACTGTATATGATGAAGTAGAAAAGACCATCAAGAAGGATCAGCCTTCAAGACTTCATGCAAGAAGAGAAATGCTTAAGGTATTATATCCGGTTGTTGAAGTTCCTACAGATGCTGCCGGAAAGAAAGCCGGTACAAAGAAAGTTGATTTAACAAGCAAGTTATTCGATGAGTACGGTACAAAGTACGCAGGACGTAAGGGTGGTTACACAAGAATCATCAAGATCGGTCAGCGTAAGGGCGATGCTGCAATGGAAGTTATTCTTGAGTTAGTATAATTATAAACATAAGGGCTGTCAGGTACATGTATGTGTATTTGGCAGCTTTTTTATTATACTAAGATGCAGACTTTATATTTGCAAAGATGTTGATTCGATGGAATTATCGTATTTGTTTAGAAACATAGGAGCGTGTACATGAGTTTTATTCAGGTGAAAAAGCTTGGACATAAATTTAATATCAAGGACAAGGATGGAAATGTTACAGGTGAAAAATGGGCTGTGAAGGATATGGATTTTGTTGCCCATAAGGGACAGATCATTGCCGTTCTTGGACGTAACGGTTCGGGAAAGTCAACATTTGCCAGACACCTGAATGGCTTATATGCACCAAATCAGGGAACGGTATGGATACAGGGAGATTCTGATGTATTAGATACGAGCCGGGAAGATGATCTGCTGGCCATCCGTCGTGCAGTCGGGATGATCTTTCAGAATCCGGACAACCAAATGGTAGGAAATACGGTTGCGGAAGATGTAGGATTTGGTTTGGAAAATCTGGGCTTTGAAGCAGAGGAGATATGGGAACGAATCAACGAAGTACTTCGATTGACAGGGATGGAGGCATATCTGGAACGAAATGTATCACATCTAAGCGGTGGACAGAAGCAAAGACTGGCAATCGCATCTGTGATGGCCATGTCACCGGAATGTATCGTTATGGATGAAGCAACTGCCATGCTCGATCCTGTGGGAAGTAGACAGATACTTGATACCTTATATCATTTGAACCGGGAGTTTGGCATTGCGATCATTATGATCACACATCGAATGGAGGAAACGGTTCGGGCAGATCAGATCTATGTAATGGATGATGGAAATGTAGAGTTGATTGGCGCACCATATGAGATTTATCCACAGGTAGAGAAGTTAGAGCAGCTTGGTCTTGACAGTTTATTGCCATATAAGCTGCTGCATGAGTTGAAAGTAGATTATTCCGATGATAAGAAATTTGTCAAAGATTTGGATGAAGACGCAAAAAGTGCGTTGGTTGATAGAAAAGAGGGGCTCTTGTCGGTAAAGGATGCTGCGGACAGGATAAAGGCATGTTTGCGTGAAGGAAAATCTTTTGTAAACAGACAAGAAGCAGCAGAACATTTTAATTCGGCGCAGAAAGATATACCATCAAGTAAAAATGAGGATGGAATACATGAGGATATCCTTGATAATAGAAGTAACATGGATAGAGAAGAACACAATGGTATGTTATTGGATGCCGGGATAAAAAAAGATATCTTGGTCGAGGCGGATAAGCTGGAGTATTCTTATAAGGATGGTGCGGTACAGGTTCCTGCAGTAGATCAGGTGTCATTTCAGATCAGAAAAGGAGAGATCCTTGCGGTGGCAGGACAGACCGGTTCCGGGAAAAGTACGCTGTTATATATGTTAAATGGTATTTATCGTCCGATGGGAGGGACGCTTAAGGTTGATGGAATTGATGTAGGAAAGACGAAGAATCTGAAAGAATTGCGGAAGAAGATTGGATTTGTGTTTCAGTATCCGGAGTATCAGTTATTTGAAAGTACGGTGTTAGCGGATGTAATGTATGGCGCATTGAACTTCGGGATGTCGAAAGCAGAAGCAGAACAGGCGGCAAGGGAAGCATTGGCACTTGTGAATATATCAGAGGAATATTTTGAATATTCTCCGTTTGACCTTTCAGGCGGACAGAAGAAGCGTGTAGCACTTGCAGGAATCCTTGCATATAAGCCGGAGATTCTTATTCTCGATGAGCCGGTTGCCGGCATGGATCCGAAATCCAAACGGGAATTATTTGCACTGATCCGCAGATTACATGAAGAACGGAATATAACTGTAATCTTTGTATCACACGACATGAAGGATGTGTATGAGATTGCAGATCGTATACTGGTTATGGGACAGGGAAAGCTGGTCTATGATGGAGCAGTAGAGCAGGCATTTGGAACGCCGGAGATTGTAGAAAAACTGGGCTTAGAGATGCCGGAAATGGCGATGTTCAGGGAGGCATTACTGCCGGAGATAAGACTCACAGCAAGAAGCATGGCGGGCGTGATCGAGGAACTTAGTGGGCTAAAGAATATATAAGAAGAGATATAAAATTAATGAAGCTATAGAGATTGATGGTGACATTTCAAAAACATGAACACAGCATGAGAAAGTGGATAGTTATCAGATAATATAGAGGAAAGAAGCATGGTAAGAGACATTACGATCGGACAATATTATAATACCAGATCACCGATTCACGAGCTGGATGCCAGAACAAAACTGGTGCTCACGATCGTATATGCGGTTACGATCTTCTGGTGCAGGGATTTGTGGACTTTTCTTGCTGCAACAGCATTTCTTATTGTGTATGTAGCATTAAGCCGTGTCCCGTTATCTTTTATTTGCCGGGGACTTAAGGTTGTCTGGGCGTTTATATTATTTACAGCATTTTTCAGTCTGTTTAATGGTGACGGAAGGGTTCTGGTCAGCATCTGGAGATTTCATATCACGACCGGCAGCTTAAAGACGACCGGAATTGTAGTATTTCGTTTCGTATATCTGATTATTGGCTCATCGATCATGACATATACAACGCTTCCACTGGCACTTACAGCAGGCTTGGAGAAGCTGTTTGGATTCCTGAAGATATTCCGTGTTCCGGTATCGGATATGGCATTGATGCTTTCAATCACGTTACGTTTTATTCCGATTCTGATGGAAGAATTGGACAAAATTATGAAAGCGCAGCTTTCGCGTGGAGCAGATTTTGAAAATGGAAATGTTTTCAAACGGATACGAAGCTATACCCAGATATTTATTCCGTTATTTGCATCTGCGATCCGACGTGCAACCGATCTGGCATATGCGATGGACGCCAGATGTTATCACGGAAGTGAATGCCGTACCAGCATGAAACCGTTGAGATATAGTAAAAAAGATGCATTTGCATATGGTCTGCTGGTGGTTTATGTGGTAGGATTAATCTTGATGAAGATATATTTATAACAGGGAACCGGGAAAATGAAACGAGTAAAATTGGTGGTAGCCTATGATGGTACAAATTATCATGGCTGGCAGGTACAGGACAATGGAATAACGATAGAGGAAGTGCTGAACCGGACGATCAGCGAACTGGTGCAGGAAGATATCAAGGTGATCGGAGCCAGCAGGACGGATGCAGGCGTACATGCCTGTGGAAATGTGGCAGTATTTGACACTGAATCCCGGATACCGGGGGATAAGTTTTCATTTGCGTTAAATCAGCGGCTTCCGGAGGATATACGGATTCAGGAATCCTGCGAGGTGGATGCAGACTTTCATCCAAGGTATGCAGATACAGTAAAAACCTATGAATATAATATATTGAACCGGCGGTTTGAACTGCCGACAAAACGGTTATATGCGGCATTTTGCTACTATCCGATGGATATAGAGCGGATGAATCAGGCGGCGGCGTATCTGGTTGGTGAACATGATTTTAAGAGCTTCTGTTCTGCAGGTGCACAGGTGCAGACGACGGTTCGGACGATCTATGCGGTAAATGTGACGAAAGAAGATGACATGGTTCATATCAGGATCACAGGAAATGGTTTCTTATATAACATGGTAAGGATCATTGCAGGAACTCTGATGCAGGTTGGAACCGGGCTGATGGAGCCGGAGCAGGTGAAGGAGATCCTGGAAGCAAGAGACCGGAGCAAGGCAGGACCGACTGCGGTTGCGAAGGGGCTGACACTGGTGGAGATCCGATATGAATAAAAGAATCGTTTGTATATGTATGAGTGTGCTTTTATGTCTGACTGTTATATGTATAAACACAGGCACAGATGTATATGCCGGATATTATGAAGATAATGACAAATATATAAAACAACGTGTAGTTGACAGGATGAAGGAAATGAGCTGGGAGGAGAAAATAGCCCAGATGATCCTGGTGAAGGCTCCTGCTAAAAATGCTGCAAATATCCAGAAACAATATCAGTTTGGCGGATATGTTTTGTTTGGGGAAGATTTTGAAAACAGTACACCGGAGAAACTTAGAAATCGGATCTATGGAATTCAGAAAGCGTCAAAGATTCCGATGTTGATCGCAGTGGATGAAGAAGGCGGAGCTGTAGTAAGAGCATCCGGATACCGCCAGTTCCGATCCACACCATATGCTTCTCCGAGGGCAGTATTTTCAGCAGGCGGCTGGAATGGCATAGCAAAGGATACGAAGGATAAAGCGAAGTTTCTGAAAAAGCTTGGGATCAATACGAATCTTGCACCGGTTGCCGATGTTGCATATGATTCGAGTAACTTTATTTACAATAGAAGTTTTTCTACAAATGCAGCGGATACTTCCAGATATATCAATCTTGTGGTGAATAACATGAAACGGGAGGATATGATCAGCTCGCTAAAGCATTTTCCGGGCTATGGAAATAATGGAGATACGCATACGAACCTGATCCATGATTACCGAAGCTATAACAGCTTTAAAAGTCGTGATCTGAAGCCATTTCAGGCGGGAATCCGGTCGGGATGTGATATGATCATGGTGAGCCATAATATTGTACATTGCTTTGATTCTAAAAATCCGGCGTCTATATCACCGAAGGTAAACAAGTACATTAGAAATACAATGGGATTTAAAGGTGTGATCGTTACGGATTCGTTGTCGATGGCAGGCGTACGGAGTTTTACCGGAAGTGAGGGTGAGAGTGCTGTCAGAGCAGTGCAGGCAGGAGATGATCTTCTCTGCACGGAGAATTACAGAGAAACATATCAGGCACTGCTTCGGGCTTATAAGACAAAGCGGATATCGAAAAAACGGATCAATGCATCTGTCAAAAGAATTCTCATGATGAAATACCGTCGTGGTCTGAACGGAAGATTTGCGGTCAGACGCAGATAGCATATTTGAATGCGAAATGGCAGATGAATACTGAAAAATAAAGAAAAACGCCTGAAAAAATAAAGAAAGTTTATTGACACACACGGATGAGTATTGTATAATGTCCAAATGTGTGAAGTTTAAAGATACGATGTGAACCAATGCCCCGGTAAACAACGTATTTGAGGATATACCATATTAATATTTTAGAAAATAATTTAGGAGGTACCACGATGAAGAGCTTTATGGCAAGCCCATCAACAATAGAAAGAAAGTGGTATGTAGTTGACGCTACAGGACATACTTTAGGACGCTTATCATCAGAGATAGCAAGCATTTTAAGAGGAAAGAATAAGCCAACATTTACACCACATATCGATACAGGTGATTATGTAATAGTAGTAAACGCAGACAAGATCAAGGTTACCGGTAAGAAGATGGATCAGAAGATCTACTACAACCACTCAGATTATGTAGGCGGAATGAAAGAGACTACATTAAAAGAGAAGATGGCTAAGAAGCCAGAGGATGTTATCCGTTTAGCAGTTAAGGGAATGCTTCCAAAGGGACCACTTGGAAGAGATATGATTACAAAGCTTTATGTATACGCTGGACCTGATCATAAGCAGCAGGCTCAGAAGCCAGAAGTTTTAGAGATTAAGTACTAAGAAGGAGGATATCATCAATGGCTAAAACAACTAAGTTCTATGGAACAGGAAGAAGAAAAAGCAGTATCGCCAGAGTTTATATCGCTCCAGGTACTGGTAAGATCACAATCAACAAGAAAGATATGGACGAGTACTTCGGACTTGATACACTGAAAGTTATCGTTAAGCAGCCATTAGTTGCTACAGGTACAGATGGTAAGTTCGACGTTATGGTTAACGTAAAGGGCGGCGGCTTCACAGGTCAGGCCGGTGCTATCAGACATGGTATTTCAAGAGCATTACTTGAGGCTGATTCAGAAGAATACAGACCAATCCTCAAGAAGGCCGGATACCTTACAAGAGATCCTCGTATGAAGGAAAGAAAGAAGTACGGCTTAAAGGCAGCTCGTCGTGCTCCACAGTTCTCAAAACGATAAGGAACAATTATATTCAATATTTCAAGAACCCGCAGGAATCAAGTATTTCTGCGGGTTTTCTTTATTTTGCACAGGAGCAGAAACACCCCTGAAACATATCAAAAATTAGTTACTAGTAACGTATTAGTAACACACTAGTAACACTCTAAAAGGTGTTATGTGCATAACATTTTTTTATATTCTTTCGTAATTCTGGCTTGGACTTTGACCAGAACTGAGAGTTGCCATCTTCATACACAAAGCCATCCTTGAGTGTTACAGTGTAACCATCCTTTGTGCTGCCAGTAAGCGTTCGGATCATTCTTCTGTATTTGTCTGCAATCTGCATTCTGTCAAAAATCTCCACCTGATTGCCGGCTACCAAGCGGCAGATATATTCATTTAAACTCAGACCATTATCAGCGGCAAGAGCTTTCCATTCCTCTTTGGTGCCTTTAGGGATCTGAAGGGTTATCCTGTCATATTTATTTCTTACATAGGTGTTAATGTATTTAGATCTACTCATATCTTATTTATCGCCTCCAACTTAAGTGGCAGTTCAATGTGTGTATATACGGTTTCTGTGACTCCCTGGCCCTTATGTCCGACTATCGACCTTACGATTCGTTCATCGACTCCGACGGCGGTTAAGAGGGATACGCATGTGTGCCTTGCATCATGCGGTCTATGACCATCGCATACCGGTTCTTTTTTACCCTATACAACAACGAATTTTCCCCATCCAAGCTGAATCATGAGAGAAATCCAGTATGAATCATAATAGTTTCTATAAGTGAATGGTTCTTCGTCTGGTGTACAGATAAGGTTGTTGCAGTCCTTTGCCATCCAGTATTCAAATAAAGGTACCACCTTGTCGGCAATTGGAACTTCCCTAATTCCTGCCTCAGTCTTGGATTTACCAACATAGAACCAGCGTTCATCCATGTGAATATCTTCTTTTTTTAGCTCTAGGAGCTCGCTGATGCGCACTCCTGTGTATATAAGGATCAATACAACAGATAAGTAGTAATTTGACTTATACCGGCTCCATAGGGTGGATATTTCGCTGTGGGTGAATATTGAACGCTTAATAGCGTTCGGATTTCCTGCTTTAGAAATATCAACATATCTGACCATATCCCTTTTATCCTGTTGAACGATCTCATGTATCACAGCGTAGTCATATATAAGACCAAATAAGATTTTTAACTTTTTCAGAGTTGGGGTATTCTTCCCACTCTTATCAACGACCCGCTGAAGATGGTCCAGCTTGATCTGCCGGATTGGCATGTCCTTGATGTCATCACACAGGGCATAGGCCGCCTTATACCCGTTGACGTTAGACTGGCTTACGTTCTCGAAGTGTATATCAGACCATTTATCGTATACCTCGGCAAAGGTGATAGTATCGTGGTGTAAATCATAAGGATCCTTATTATATTCGACCAGAGCGGTCAGAGCCTGCGCTCTTGTTTCGTAGTAGCCAATAAAGCTGTAGATAGGATATGATTTTCCTCGTTCTTCATCAAATGTCCAGCCTGCAGTCTTGCGTGCTGCCCATGGCTTCCTGCGTTTTCCAGACAGCTTATACACAGATCCGAATCCGTTTGCATTTCTCATATCAATCATCCTTTCTTAAAAATAGGCATAAAAAATAAGCCTATCAAAATGAGAAGGCTTGTGATATAATGTAGCTTGTTAAGAGCGTTATTCATAAGCCTTCGGTTTGTGGGTAACTTCCCTCAGATGTTGGTAGCATCTGGGGGATTTTTATTTGAATTATTTTCAATGTATCATGTAACGTAAAAGGCCCCGCATTTCTGCGAGGCCTAAAATATTAAGAAAAATAACTACATAGAATTCGTGCCCTATAGGCGGCTTAATATAGTTATTATAATCAAAATCTATCTCGCATTCAAGTATAAAAATATTGTTAGCATGTTGTTTATAGTTTTATAGGTCGATTTCACTTACTTCATCAACTTTATTAGGCATTTTTAATTTAGGTGTACGTATTCCGTCTATATGCTCAAATAAATCTTCTTTTATTGGCGCACCCATTGGATCTAGGATAAAGTCGATACCTTCTCTTCGGGCTTGCTTGGCGGCAGGAACAAAATCACTATCACCAGAAATGAGAATTATTTGATTTACTTGATTTTTAAAGGCAAGAGACGATATATCCACACCGATTCTCATATCAACTCCTTTTTGCTCAATATTTAGAACAAGATCCTGCTGACTTATATCTTTAACTGCCAATTTGCCCTGAAGAAGTTTTTTTGTAGCCTCAGTGTTAAGATGATAGTTGAGTTGGGTATCAGACAAGCGACCTAATCGTAGAGCAAATTTTCTGTGATGTTTTAATTCATTAAGAAAATCAGTCATCCAAATATATTCTCTTGACTTTTTTAAGTTTTCACTTTTATCAGTCAAAGGGTTGTATATATTCTTTTCTGCAGGTGGACAATCGTAATAGAATATGCGATATAAATATCTATTTTCATATTTATCACGAAGGTGTTTATAGCAGTATTCGTTTAATTCGTCAGCTCTTTCTGAAGGTGATTTGTCACCATATAGATAACGTGCTCTTTTTCTATAAAAACCACCATCAACAAGGATAGCAGTAGTTATTTGATGTTTGTGATCTGGTAATAAATTCTTCGCCTTTCCCATAAAATCCTCCTCTTAGGTATAAAAAAAGCCCAGGGCGTTGTCGCATCCCTTATAGTGGGAGGACGTTGCCAAGGGCAAAATTAACTTTTAAATATTGTATATTTATATTATATGCCCTTAAATCAAAAGTCAATACTAAAGTTCAAGAAATTGAACATTTTTTTATATATAATGAACAAAATATTTTAATTTTAAAATTAATTTCGTATCATTAATAATGCGTTTTTACTAACCTACTTTCTGGCCAATCCATGCGCATAAGCCTCAATGGTATCTACAGAGCTAGTGTGTTTATCGAAGTCCGTTCTGATGATATGGTTGGGTGCATGGATATAAGCATCGTTAAGCTGCTCCTGTGTGAATCGTGTATTAAGAAAGATAGTATATGAACCATCTTCATTGCAGGTAACAGTTTTTTTAACTTTTGTAGTCTTCAGATCTATCATCTGTACATTTATATCATACAATTAACTCATCCCCCTTGTAACATAGTCGTAGATACAATAACAAATACCGTGGGATGTTTTTTGTACATTATCGTTTCTCTTTATTTTTGAGAGCCATGAGCATTGTGTGAACTGTCTCCAAGTCCTCTGGCTCTGCGTCCCTTGCAGCATCGAAGAGAAGAGAGAGTTGCTTGTTTTCAAAGATCTCCTGTGCCTTTTTAGCTGTTTCCGGATCAAGATAGTATTCTGAATCTTGCTTGTTTTCAATTAGATCAGATTTATTTATACCAAAATAATCAGCTAATAACTGAACCTTACCCATTCGTGGTAAAGCTTGACCAAGACACCATGTATTAAATGTAGTTGGGATAACACCGATTGCTTGTGCAACTTCTCTTTGTGTTTTCCCACTTTTTTCTAAATATTTATTTAGATTTCGTGCAAAAACTTCTTTTTGTTTTTCGTCTGACATTAGGAGCACCTCCCTGTTTCTGATATATTCATATAATACAACAAAAATGTATATTAAGCAACAAAAAGTTCAATTAAAATGAATTTCAGTATTGACATCCAATTAAAATGGATATACAATATGAACATGATACAGAAAGGAAGTGAGAGCAAAATTGAAAACACAGAAAAAGATCCAGACAATCAGAAAGCTGCTGGAGCTCAAAACAGTATACCTCAATGGTAAGCCTATTTGTCACAAAATTCTTGATTAAAGGATTCAAGAATAGTGCCATACAGAGATTTGTAAACCTGGACAATATCAGGCTTATCAGTTTGCTGAGACACTTTTGCGTACTCTGGCATGTGGAAAACGATACAGAGGAATATGTTGATTCAACTGCATCAGAACCGGAACAGGGCAAGAAAGCACCTGTTATTGAACAGTCGCAGACTACACAGCAGAATCCTGCCGCCGCTGCACTGTTTTCATAAATACTTGTTCATGGCAGATACACACATCACACAGTATAAGCCATGTATGTCGTGTATCGTGTGGTCTGTGCTTCTCAGTGTGAAGATAGTCCATTAAAGGTTTCCAGTAACTGTCGTAATAGTTTCGATAAGCAAAATGTTGGTTGTCAGGAGTACAGATTAAGTAATCGCAGTCCCTCGATAACCAGTATTCGAAGAGCGGTACTATTTTTTCAGCAATAGGTACTTCTCGAACACCGGATTCAGTCTTTGATTCTCGAACAAAGAACCAACGCTCATCCAAATGGACATCTTTCTTCTCAAGGTCAAGTAGTTCTGAGATTCGGACACCGGTATATATTAATATAAGAATAACAGTCATATATAGATTGGCATCTTTATTATCCCATATTCGTTTGATTTCTGCTTTTTTAAATGGCTGCCGGTTATAAGCATTTGGATTACCAGCTTGGCTGATATCAACATAACGAACCATATCTCTTTTTTCTTGCGAAACAATCTCGTGCATAACTGCGTAGTCGTACATTAAACCAAATAGTATTTTTAATTTTTTTAGAGTTGGTGTGTTCTTACCAGATTCATCTACAGCTTGCTGCAGGTGATCAAGTTTGATTTCTACAAACTTCATATCGTGAAGTTTAGGACAGGAACGGAAAGAGGCTTCATAGCCTTTCCGATTGGATTCGGATACTTTTGGAAAGTGTATAGCAGATCACTTTTCATACACTTCTGCAAATGTAATTGTATTGAAGTGCAGGTCGTATGGATTATTATTGTAAGTAACCAGAGCAGTTAGAGCTTCTTGACGAGTTGGATAATAACCAATATAAGCATACTCCGGTTGTCCATTATCTTTCCATCCGATTGTCTTTCTTGCACACCATGGATTTCTTCGCTTACCTGACAGTTTGTAAACACTGCCAAATCCGTTTGGTAATTTCATAAGACACTTTTCAATCAGATGCATAGATGGGATAATACGCTTGTTGGGGTGATTTGAATACCATCTATGAAAGATATCTGAAGGAACTGCAGGGAAAGAAAGATCAGAAAGACAAAGAGCAGGAATAATGAAATAGAATGTATATGGGGTACTTGTTTTTTCAAGTGCCCTTTTATACAATAAAAATAAATATTTCAAAAAAACGTAAAGACAATATATTTACAAATGCTACAAAATGCTTTATTATAAATACAGAGACAATATTAGAATGTAAGGAGTTGGTATTTATGGGAAAGAAAGTAGCAGTGAATTTAAGGCTGGATGAAGATCTTAAGAAAGGTTTTGATCATGTATGCAGCGAAATGGGGATAACAGCAACTGCAGCAATAACAATGTTTGCAGCTAAAACAGTGAAAGAGCAGCGGATTCCGTTTGAACTTACAACATATCCATCGAATGAAGATGCCCTGAACCGTTATATGGCATATGTAAATAAGGTTAAGGAGGGAAAGTAGAATAATGGTAACTTTAAAATTTGTGTTCAATCAGGAAAAATTGAAACAGGCAGGAAAGACAGAAGAAGAACTGTTGCAGCCGATGCGGGAACATGCAAAAAAGTATGATATAGCAGAGCCGGAACATGGATTCTTTGTCAAGGATGGAGAAGATGCTATGTGTGTTATTGGTATGTTTATTCCAGAGATTACAAGAAAAGATGTGCATTATCTGGACTATTTGGATGAATGGACATTTGATGTAGATGGCGAAGTAGAAGATTGTATTAAGGAATCAAGAGACTGGATCAGCCATCATGAAAGACGATATGTAGGGTAGTGGAATATGAGGAGAAAACAATTATCATTTGATATTGACACAAAGGTTGCAAAGGCTATACTTGGAAAGAATAATTACATCAAAGCATATTTAGATGTTCGAAAATTCCTGGAAAAGGAAGGATGGGAGCATATAGAAGGTAGTGTCTATATGAGTAAAAAGCCGTTAAGCACAACACAGGTTATGCATTTGTTAAATGATTTGATATGGGAGTATCCATATCTGACAAAGTGCTTCTGGGAGATTCATCAAGCGGATGTATCCAAGGTACATTCCCTGTCAAAGCAATTTGAGTATGATGGAACGCCAGGAAGATTCGCTAAGCCGGAGCTGACACAAAAAATGAAACCAAAGCATAGAAGTAGATAGAGTAGGTAAGAAAAAGGGGTGGTTACTATGATGAAGAATAAGGGTAAAAGATTAGTTGTTTTGTTAATAGCTGCATGTATGATCCTGTCTATGTTTTCCGGTATGACAGTATCCGCAGCAACGGATGCAGAAATATATGCAACAACCAACACAATCAAGAAAGATGATGAAAAATATTACTATGTGAATGCATCCGGAAAAACGGATAAAAAGACTGGCTGGAAGAAAGTTGCCGGAAAATACACTTACTATGTTGGATCGAAAGGGAATGTTACTGTAAAGATCACTGGTGGGAAATATTATAAGTGGAGTAATGGTCAGTTTAAGAAGCAGCTTGTGAAGAAGAATAGTACAAAGACCATCGACGGTAAGGCTTTCTATGTAAACAAGAATGGAAACATTGAGAAAAAAATCGGATGGAAAAAGGTAGCCGGTAAGTATGCGTACTATGTAAATAGTAATGGTGCGGTTTCTCATAAAATCACTAAGGGGAAATACTACAAATGGAGTAATGGTCAGTTTAAGAAGCAGCCTGTGAGAAAGAATAGTACAAAGACCATCCAAGGTAAGGCTTTTTATGTGAATAAAAATGGAAACATTGAGAAAAAAACCGGCTGGAAGAAAGTTGCCGGAAAATACACTTACTATGTTGGATCGAAGGGTAATGTTACTGTAAAAATCACTTCCGAAAAATATTATAAATGGAGTAATGGTAAGTTTAAGCAACAGTCCCTAGAAAAGTATAATGGAAAGATTATTACCATCGGAAAGAAAGCATTTTATGTGTCAGAAGATAAGATCGTGCGTAAAACAGGTTGGAAACGTGTTTCGGGTGCTAAATTGTCCAGTATAACGAATCCAAGGGGATACTATGTAGGAACAAAAGGCTCGGTTCTTTATAAGGAAACAGCAAAGGGGACATGTAAGATCACTTCTGCAGGTGAGGTATCTGATAAGCTTATGAAAAATGGTTGGAATGGATCTGTATTTGTAAAGAATGGAAAAGTGCAGATCAAAACGACTGTTACAGTAGGTGGATATATAAATGTATTTAATAAAGATGGAAAGAGAGTGACATTAAAAAAATCCGGCAACAAAATTGTTAGATCGGACACAAACGAACCAGTTACCACAAAAGGAGCTTATAAGGTTGGATCTGGTAGCAATAAGCAAACCTATTACGTTACAAATAACGGCAATATCAAGAAGAATGGAACAGTTACAGTCAATGGAGTAAAGTATACGGTTGACGCATCGGGAAAATGTACAAAGGTAACTGAAAATGGTTCTGGTAACAGTGATGGATCCGGTAATGATGGAGAACAGAATTCTGGTACGAATGGTAATCAGGATCAGCAGTCTCATGTATGTAAGTGGAAGTTGGTTATGAACAGTAGTTTATCACCGGTTAAGACTAATTATAAAGAACATGCTGCAGTTACCAAGACAGTCAACAAGAAGATCCGAGATGCTTACGATGAGCCGGTATATGGGGAGCGGGTTATATGTAGAATGTGCAAGAAACAGTTCCTGACATATGAGGATTGGGGTGTTCATTCTGATGAAACTAATCACGGTAATTGTAGTCTTGAGGATGTAATTGTAGATACAATTCATCATGATGCAGTCTATGCAGATGTAAAAGAAGTAGTAGAAAAAGAATGGTCAGAATGGGATCAAACATATAAATGTACTGTATGTGGAGATATCATGACAGAGCATGTAGTTAATAAGAATGGAGAGTTAATTTACACACCAAACAAAAGTGGAGTGTTTGTTGACATTAATGGAAATGAGCAGGATAAGGTTACTGCTGGAGTATCGTATAAGTAATTTCCAGAACCAAGAAAACCAAGAAAACCTGGAAATGGGATTTCAGGTGTGATATGATAGAATCAGTTCAATAGAACGATATAAGACCTCTACAGAAATGTGGAGGTTTTTTATTGCACAAAATTGAATATAACAAGGACGATGGTCATAGCTGCCGGAGGAATGATAAAGATTCTTCCAGATATGGTGCTTTGACACTCGTCCTTTTTTTATAAATAAAAATATTATTTTCATTCAAAGGAGGACTGAAAGATGTTCAAAATGAAAAGACAGTGGAAAAGAATCATATCCACAATCATGGCTGCACTTATGGTAGTGACAGTCATTCCAAGCAGCTTTGGTTCATCATCGGCTGCTGAAATTGCAACACCGGGAGATGCTGATCAGACAGGATATGTCAAGATCGAAGCAAAACTGCCGGAATCTGATAAGAAAGGAGAAGATGTAACAGGTATTGTATATGAGGTATACAAAGATGCATCCTGCAAAGATGAAGTACCAATTAAAGAAATAATGCTGCTACCATAATAAACCAAAAGATTACGTTTGACTTTATTGTGATAAACTGTTACTATGTTATCGTGTTGCGCCAGGAAGGGGCAGGCATATATCTTTTTAATTATATTCAGGAGGAAATAATCATGAAAAAGTTAGTAGCACTGGTTTTAGTAGCAGTAATGGGACTTTCTATGGTTGGCTGTGGAAAGAAAGATTCATCAAATGACTCAAAGAGTGATCTGGAATACGTAAAGGAAAAGGGAACTTTTGTTGTTGGTGTTACAGATTTCGCACCAATGGATTACAAAGACGACTCAGGTAACTGGATTGGATTTGATGCAGACATGGCATCCGCATTTGCTGAGAGCATCGGCGTGAAAGCAGAATTCGTAGAGATAGACTGGGACAACAAGATCATGGAGCTTGATGGTAAGACAATCGACTGTGTATGGAACGGTATGACACTTACAGACGAGGTTACAAGCTCAATGGCATGTTCTGATGCATACTGCAACAATGCACAGGTAGTAATCGTGCCACAGGACAAGGCAGATCAGTACCAGACAGTAGACAGCATTAAGGAACTTACATTTGCTGTAGAAGCAGGAAGTGCCGGAGAAGCTCAGGCAAAGGAACTTGGACTTAATTATACAGCAGTTAAGGCACAGTCAGATGCACTTATGGAAGTTGCAGCAGGAACATCTGATGCAGCAATTATCGATTCCCTTATGGCAGCAGCTATGGTAGGAGAAGGCACAGGCTATGCAAATCTTACATATACAGTAGGCCTTAACAGTGAGGAATATGGTGTAGGTTTCAGAAAAGATTCTGATCTTGCAGCAGAGCTTAACAAGTTTTTCAAAGACAGCAAGGCTGATGGATCTATGGAGAAATGTGCAGAGAAGTACAAGGTACAGGCAGCACTTACAGAGTAATTAACAGACTATAAGACGGTTATTTTGATTATTACTTAGAGAGAAAATTATTATGGATTTGTTTTTTGAACAGCTCCCAATTGTACTTGGGGCGCTTAATACAGGATTTATTCAAACTTTAAAATTGTTCTTTGTGACCTTGCTTGGTGCATTTCCACTGGGACTTTTAATAGCATTTGGCTCTATGTCAAAGTTTAAGCCACTCAGCTATCTTATGAAATTTATCGTGTGGATCGTTCGAGGCACACCGCTGATGATCCAGATGCTTATCATCTATTATTTTCCGGGGCTTGTATTCCATAACCCGATCTGGGGTGGAGGCGAAGGCGGAAGATTTGTGGCAGCATCGGTATCGTTTATCGTGAATTATGCCTGCTATTTTTCAGAGATATATCGTGGAGGAATTCAGGGAATTCCTGTTGGACAGGAGGAAGCAGGTCTGGTGCTTGGTATGACTCCAAGACAGATATTCTTCAAGGTCAAGCTTCTTCAGATGATAAAGAAGATCGTACCTGCAATGTCCAACGAGATCATTACGCTGGTTAAGGATACATCACTTGCACGTATCATTGCGTTGCAGGAGATTATCTGGGCAGGACAGGCGTTCATGAAAGGTTCACAGGGAATCTCAGGTGCGATATGGCCATTGTTCTTCTGCGCATTCTATTATCTGATCTGGAATGGTGTACTTACTGTTTTACTTGGAAAATTAGAGAAGAAACTGGATTTCTTCAGATAGAGGAGGAGCTGTATGGCGATATTAGAGGTTGAACATATAAAAAAGAAGTTTGGTAAGACCGATGTACTTAAGGATATCAGCTTCTCATTGGAGCAGGGAGAGGTTCTGTCGATCATAGGATCATCAGGAAGCGGTAAGACTACATTGCTTCGCTGCCTGAATTTCCTTGAAATGCCGGATAACGGAATTATCCGTGTAAATAATGAGATCCTTCTCGATACGGATAAACCGGAGACACTTAAGGAGTCGGAGGTTCGGAAGAAACGGCTGCACTTTGGACTGGTATTTCAGTCATTTAATCTGTTCCCACAGTACACAGCACTTCAGAATGTTATGCTGGCAAGAGAGCTTCTGGCAAAGGAAAGACCGGACTATAAGGCAAATAAAAAGAACATACTGGATGAGATAAGAGTACAGGGCGAAGATCTTCTGCGTCAGATGGGACTGGGAGACCGGATGAACAATTATCCACATCAGTTATCAGGCGGTCAGTGTCAGCGAGTTGCGATCGCAAGAGCACTTGCGATGCAGCCGGATATCCTGTGTTTTGATGAACCGACATCAGCGCTTGATCCTGAGCTTACCGGCGAAGTGCTGAAGGTTCTCAGAAATCTTGCAGATAAAAAGACAACGATGATAATTGTCACTCATGAGATGGCATTTGCAAGAGACGTAGCCAGTCAGGTTATATTCATGGATGATGGATATATACTTGAGCAGGGCAGACCGGAAGAGGTATTTGACAATCCGGAACAGGAACGTACAAAGCAGTTCTTGTCATCATATTCATAATTATTTATTTGACGCACGACAAATGATTTTATATCCTATAAGAGGAATAAGATTTGTCGTGCGTTATTTTTTGTATCAAAATATTACAGGCAGGAAGTATCGCAGGGTAAAGACGATAGATAAAAGATGGGAGCGGTTATTTGTGACCGTGAATAGATGAAGATGAAAAAAATACCACACAAAAAGATTATCATTCTGATGCTTATAATCATTATTTTGATTCCGTTTTGCCTGTTTCAGAATAAGCATCTGGTAATTACCACATATACATATGAATCAGAAAAGCTTGGCGCAGATCTCGATGGATACCGGATCGTACAGATATCGGATCTACACAACGCTGAATTTGGAAAAGAGAATACGAAGCTGTTAGAAACCATACGAAGCTGTTCGCCGGATATCATTGTTATTACCGGGGATCTGGTGGATTCTAATCATACAAATGTGGAACGTGCGGTAGCATTTGTGAAAGAAGCAGTGAAGATCGCACCGGTATATTATGTGACCGGCAACCATGAATATTGGCTTGAGCCATCGGAAAATGAACAGATGATGCAGGGGATTCTTGCTGCCGGAGCATGTGATCTGGATGATGAAGCCGTCTGCATTGAAAAAGGGGATTCCTCTTTTATGTTGGCAGGGTTAGATGATCAGCACTTAAGTGATGAGACATTAAAGAATCTGCTTCAGGAGCAGAAAAATGAATTATCCATCGTACTTGCGCATGAGCCACAGTACCTTCAGAACTATGCAAATGCCGGAGCTGATCTTGTCTTGACCGGACATGCACATGGAGGACAGATCAGACTTCCATTTGTCGGGGGAATCGTTGCACCCGATCAGGGATTTTTACCGGAATACACATCAGGAAAATATAACCGCGCAGATACAGAAATGATAGTCAGCAGGGGACTTGGCAACAGCATAATTCCGGTTCGCCTGTTCAATTATCCGGAGGTTGTGTGCGTAGAGCTTAGATGTAAAAACTAACGATTTATGGAGAAACAATATGCCAAAGCTACTTGTGATTGAAGATGACAGAGAGATCAATCATCTCATCTGTGAATATATGGCGGAAACCGGACAAAGATAAAGAAATATGACGACCGGGAATACATAGAAATCATATGTGTTATCATATAATAGCTATAAGAAAAGATGGTTCAATTAGGGTGTTGGATCTTTGATAGCCTGAGGAGAATTTGTATACATGGATAAATGGTATATCATAATTTCAGGACTGTTGCTTTTACTGGCAGCAGTCCTTTTTATACGTTTGATACAATATAAAAGACAGATGCGGATATTTGCAGCCAAGCTTCAGAAACGCTTGCATGGAGGAGTGGATCAGGAGATCCATGTGGAATATTTTGATCGTGACATCGTAGCTCTTGCAAAAGCGTTAAATGATTATTCGGATCAGATCAAGGAGAGAAACCGTGCGCTGGAGCAGGACAGAACCAGACTGAAAAATGTGATCGCAGGCATTTCTCATGATTTCAGAACACCCCTTACAGCAGTAAAAGGATATCTGCAGTTGATGAAAAAAGGTGGACGCATAGACGACCGGGATATGGAATATCTGGATATCGCGATCGCAAAGACAGAGTATCTCCGTGTGTTGTCGGATGCATTTTTTGAGGTATCTTATGCAGAGGCAAAGGATGAAGCCATTGACATCAGGAATATAGATGTGGCAAGAACTTTGACAGCACTTGTGCTGGAGCAGTATGAATGGATTCAGGAGTCCGGGATTCAGGCAGCATTTGACATACCGGAAAGTGTAGTCTGGGTTCAGAGCAACGAGAAAGTGCTGAACCGGATATTTACAAATTTCTTTTCTAATGCCAGAAAATATGCGGATACCAGAATCAGCGTCTGCTTACAACAGGATGCGGACGGAGTATCCATTACATTCACGAATGACATAGAGGCTGACAATGAGATCGATATCGACCATGTATTTGACGCCTTCTACCGTGGCAATTCCCGCCGGGAGGAAGGCGCAGGACTTGGTTTATATGTTGTAAAATGCCTGGCCGATAAGCTGGGGCATGTGGTTTCAGCAGAGGTAAAAGATAAGCAGTTTTCGGTAATGCTGCGAATAAAGTGAGTTTTTATACCCTTGCAAATGAAGGCAGGATATGCTATCCTAACCGTACAATTCTATGAGTTGATATTGAAAGGATTAAGATTATGTTCTGGAAAATGACAAATCTACAACTGAAAAAAGGTTATACATGTGTTCCTTACGGGGATAGTGCGCCTTTTTTTAGAACAAGTCATATATCAGAACAATGATATAAAACGTAATAAAAAAGTACACTATCTCCTTATCCATTTAAGAAAAATAGATAAGGAGATTTTTTTATGAACACAATTAGAAAACAAATAGGATATTTATACACATCATCCGTCCTTGGAAATTTATCTTTAACAGGGGCTTGGGTGGCAATATTGGCTGCCAGAGGATATAGTTTGGTCGAAATAGGTTTTGTGGAAACGGTCTTTCATGTAACCAGCATTATTTTTGAGATACCGTCAGGAATATTTGCGGATGTATTTGGAAGAAAAAATATGTTGATTGTGAGCAGTATTTTACGAATGATTGCAAATGTTGTTATGATCGCATCAGGGAATTTGTTTACGATATGTCTGTCTATTGCACTTCATGCGATGAGTTACAATTTTTCATCAGGATCGGGAGATGCTTTAGCATATGATTCTTTAAAAATCTATGGAGAAGAATCCTATTATGCAAAATATGAATCAGATCAGTTGAGTATATACCGTTTGTGTAATGGAATATCAACTTTGTGTGCAGGATTTGCGTTATACATTGGTTATAGAGCCGCATATGGAACGGATATTTTAATGTGTCTGGTTCAGATATTTGTTTTAAATAGAATATGGGAACATAGAGAACACAGGGATCATAAGGCAAATACAATTGTCCGTGCATTGGTTGACTGCTGGTGGGAAAGTATTCAGTTTCTAAAGGATGCAAGGAGAGCAATAGTTTTGATGTTGGTAAATTCGCTGGTAGGAGCAGGGGATATTTTACTGTTATTTTTCTTACAGGCTAAGCTGCCGGAGAGTGGAATCCCAAATGCCTTGCTTGGAATGGCACTCTTTATTATGGAACTTGGAGGAATCCTTGGAGCAAGGGTGATTCTGTTGTGTGATCGTTTACGGTACAGAACAGTATTTGTATTAACCGGATTCCTTGTTCTTCTTGGTATAGCAGTGGAACATTCTGGTAATTATGTGATTATGACATTAGGTGGATTTATTGCGGCATTTAGTGATGATGCATTACAGGTAAGAACAAATACGATACTTCAGAATATGTTCCCTTCGGAACAGAGGGCAACATTGATCTCTATGGAATCTTTTACATTTTCCATGATCATGATCGTGTTGTCACCGCTTACAGGTATTCTATTTTCATGGTGGTAATTGTAACACCTGTATATTTGTCATATAAGAAATAACGCCTGTCATGTGATTTCCAACCTGTTCAAAATCTATCAAAAAACTATCTTTTTTCCCATAAAAGTGAAAAGCATGTTATAATAAACACATGATTGTTTGTATGTAAAATAATAGTTTTGTGGTGTATAGAGTAGTAAAGATGAGAGGGAGGATCACCCGTGACAGTGGATGATATCAGAGAGAGAATTAAGAAAAAAGATATAGAACTGTATGTACAGGAATTACTACAGTTTGAGAATACATTTGATGGATTCAAAAAGGCGATCGAACCTCTGGCTGAGCGGCTTAAGATCGGCAGGGTAGCGGGACATTTGCACATTGAGGCAAATATCAAATCTGTACAGGATGAAGATCGTCATGATGTATTCTATGCCGGGGATGGCTTGTATTCCGAGAAAGGCAAATATCAGAAGACATTTCAAGCGGTAGAAAACGGATATTGTGAGCTTACGGCATTCCCATATGAAAATGTAGAATGGAGCGAGGAAGAAAAAGAAGATATAGCTCTTCTCCTTGAGGTTTTATATCTTCATGTGACGAGATCCAGACTGATCCGTAAGACAAGAGAATATTCGTATTGTAATCTGATCACGATGCTCCCTAACAGTGCAGGCTTTGTCAGGATCATACAGCAGCATTTGCAGGATCAGACGATCTGTCAGTACAACGGCTTTTATTTTAACCTGAAAAGCTTTGGACTGCTCAGCTATAAGTATGGTGGTGCAGAAGGTGATCTGATGATCAAGCGTTATGCAGTCGCTGTCAGAAAATGGCTGGCAGAGGACGAGACACTGGCGCATCTGGGCGGAGATAATTTCATGGCGCTGGTCAAGAAAAGCAGAACGGCAGAGTTCCTTCATCTTCTGGAAAAGGTTGAGGTAACAGCAAAGTATATGGGACGGGTCGTTCCGGTATATATAGCGGCAGCGGCAGGTGCCTATGAGATAACGGCAAAGGACAGAGATCCCGGAAATATTATGAATGGTTTGTCGATTGCCGTCAGTTATGCCAGACAGCACAAGCTTCCGTATGCGTTTTTAACGGACAAGATGCTGGAAGAAACAGTAGATGTTCAGCGGATGGAACAGATGCTTCCTGAGGCGTTGGAGAAACGGGAATTTCAGGTGTATTATCAGCCGAAGGTTGATATCCGGACAGGTCAGATCGTAGGTACAGAGGCACTTGCAAGATGGATTCATAACGGAGAAGTGATACAACCATTTCGGTTTATTCCGACCATGGAGAGGAATGGATTTATCATTCATCTGGATCTGTATATTCTGAAGCGGGTCTGTGAGGCTATAAATGAATGGATTGAGAAAGGGTATAAGCTTGTTCCGATATCTGTGAATATATCGAGAAATGATATTTCCGGGGTTGGGCATGATCCACGGATGTTGGCGGAACGAATTATAAGGATCATAAAAGAGTATGATATTGATCCAAAGTATATCATCATAGAAGTAACAGAGACGACAGAAGCGAGTGAACAGAAGGATCTGTATGACTTTATCAAGAATATGTCAGAAGCAGGTATTGCGACATCGATTGATGACTTTGGTACAGGCTGTTCGACCTTGAGTGTTCTTCGGGATTTTCCGGTAAACGAGATTAAGATCGATCGGTCATTTATCAATCATGAGGCATTTTCAACACAGGATCAGATCATTATTAAGAGTATCATTCAGATGGCAAGACAGTTGAATCTGAATGTCATAACCGAGGGAGTTGAGACGGAGGAGCAGGCAAGATTTCTTCTGGAACTTGGCTGTAACCATGCGCAGGGCTATCTGTATGATAAACCATTAGAACAGAGTGTATTTGAAAGCAGGCTGTCAGTGGGAGGATATGACCGAAAGATATAGAAGATAACGAGCATTATATATGATACAAACGGACTGGGACATTCGTATAAGACCGGAAAGCAGTCTGAAGGTATCGGATTTCAAATAATATAAGGAGAAAACAGAAAATGGGATTTTTAACAGGTAAAACAGTTATTGTCACAGGTGGAGGACGAGCCGTATTAAGTGATGGCAGATGTGGTTCGATCGGTTACGGTATCGCCACAGCATATGCAAAAGAAGGCGCAAATGTCGTGATCACAGGACGAAATGTGAAGAAGTTGGAAGATGCAAAAGAAGAACTGGAACGCTTATATGGTATAAAAGTTCTGGCTGTTGCAGCAGATGTATCTGCCGGAGCGGATAATGAGGCTGTCGTTGCAAATGTTGTAAAGCAGACGATCGATACATTTGGCAGTATCGATGTATTGGTTAATAATGCACAGGCATCAGCATCCGGTGTTCCGCTTGCTGACCATACAACAGATCAGTTTAATCTGGCGATGTATTCCGGCTTGTATGCAACCTTCTATTATATGAAAGCGTGCTATCCATATCTGAAAGAGAGCAAGGGTTCCGTTATCAATTTTGCATCCGGTGCAGGTCTGTTCGGTAACTTTGGACAGTGCGCATATGCAGCAGCAAAAGAAGGAATCCGTGGACTTACAAGAGTTGCAGCAACAGAATGGGCAAAGGATGGTGTAAATGTAAATATCATCTGTCCGCTTGCATGGACAGCACAGTTAGAGCAGTTCAAGAATGCATATCCGGATGCATTTGACAAGAATGTTCATACACCTCCGATGGGTCATTTCGGTGATTCAGAGCTGGAGATCGGACGTGTATGTGTACAGCTTGCATCCCCTGATTTCAAATATATGACAGGAGAGACGATCACTCTGGAAGGCGGACTTGGACAGAGACCATAGTCTTAGGTATTAACGGAAAATTCTTAAATCATTCAATAAGAAAAAATGACAATAAAATCGGAAAAAGCTACTTGACAGTGCGGAACAGTTGAAATATACTTTGAATAACGTGTTGATGAGAACAGTACTGAACGAAGAATCTACAGAGAGAGATACATTTGGTGGAAGTATCTTAGAGGAGTCATTCAGGAAGACCAGCTCTGAGCGGCCCTAATCCGGTCCGGTGATTCCGTTATCATCATGAATGAGATATTTCCACAGGAAATAAAAAGGGTGGAACCGCGATATAAGAATTATAATCGCCCCTTGTATAGATGAAAAAACGTCTGTACAGGGGCGTTTTTTGTGCAATAGACAAAGAAACAGAATGATTCCTGTACAAATAATTATCGGACATTGTACCATCGGGTGGGATGTCAGTTCAGGTAAAAGAAAGGAAATAAGAAAATGGTAGATTTTAAAGCAGACGAGAGATTAAATACTCTCAATCATTCCTGCGCCCATGTTATGGCACAGGCCGTAAAGCATTTGTATCCACATGCAAAGTTCTGGGTTGGACCGGTTGTAAAAGAAGGTTTCTATTATGATATCGACCTTGGCGATGATGTTGTAAACGATGATGTGATCGCAGCTATCGAAAAAGAAATGAAGAAGATCTGTAAAGAGGGCAAGAAGATTTACAGACGTGAAGTTACAAAGGCAGAAGCACTTGAAATGTTCAAGGATGATTTCTACAAGCTGGATCTGATCGAAGGCTTAGAGGATGGAAATATTACAGTTTACGATCAGGGAGATTTCACAGATCTCTGTCGCGGACCACACGTTGATAACACAAAATTATGTAAGAACTTCAAGTTAGTAAAATATTCCGGTGTATACTGGAAGGGTGATGCCAAGAACCATGTAATGCAGAGAATTTACGGTGTATGCTTCCCTACAGCAGAAGAACTGGAAGAACATTTGAAGTTATTAGAGGAAGCAAAAGACCGTGACCACAGAAAGATCGGTAAAGAGATGAATCTGTTCATGTCAGATGATCTGGTTGGACGTGGACTCCCTATGTTCCTTCCAAAGGGTTATATCGTATGGCAGGAGCTTGAAAATTATATCAAGAACAAGGAAAGAAAGCTTGGCTACCTTCATGTTATGACTCCTTGTGTTGGTACGGTAAATCTTTATAAGACATCCGGTCACTGGGATCATTACAAAGACAATATGTTCCCTGCAATGGAAGTTGAGGGTGAGTCTTTCGTGCTTCGTCCAATGAACTGCCCGCATCATATGATGATCTATGCAAACAAAATGCATTCCTATAAAGATCTTCCAATCCGTATCGGCGAGATCGCACATGATTTCCGTTTCGAAGCCAGTGGTACTTTAAAAGGAATCGAGAGAGGCAGACATTTCTGTCAGAACGATGCCCATCTGTTTGTAACACCGGAGCAGATTGAATCTGAATTCAAGCAGGTTGTTGACTTGATCTTCGACACCTATAAGGATTTCAATATCACAGATTATCGTTGTGTTCTGTCCTTAAGAGATCCTGAGGATAAGGTGAAATATCATGATGACGATGAGATGTGGAATACAGCGGAGAACGCACTCCGTAAAGTGTTGGATGATATCGGTATCGAATACACAGAAGAGATCGGTGAAGCAGCATTCTATGGTCCAAAGCTTGATGTAAATGTTAAGCCGGCGATCGGAAATGAATATACATTATCTACATGCCAGCTTGACTTCTGTCTTCCTGCAAAATTCAACCTGACATATATTGATAAGGATGGTACAAAGAAGACTCCTGTCGTTCTTCACAGAGCAATCCTTGGTTCCTTAGATCGTTTCATGGCATACATTCTGGAGGAGACAAAGGGAAATCTGCCACTTTGGTTAGCACCGGTACAGGCCAGAATCCTTCCTGTAAAGAATGAAGATGAGGAATTAAATGCATATGCACATGAGCTGTATGATTTCTTAGATGATAACAATATCCGTGTTGAGATTGATGAACGTGCAGAGAAGCTTGGCTATCGTGTAAGAGCTGCTCAGGTTGAGAAGGTTCCGTATCTGATCATCCTTGGTAAGAATGAGGTAAATGATAAGACTGTCAGCTACAGACTTCATGGTGAGCAGAAGACAACAACTGTTCCTATGGATGAGTTCCTTGCAATGCTTCAGGATGAGATCAAGACCAAGAAGTTGAATCCTGCCGCATCCAAGTAATACAGAGTACAAATAAGGATAAGCCGCCGGAAGCAGATTTCCGGTGGCAGATCCTTCAAAATATCATCCTTCAAAATATCAGGAACCGGCACTTGATGTATGGATAACCGCATGCTATAATGTATCAATACTTTTTGCACTGCATATCAATCTACAGTACAAACTGAGCAGGCGGTGGGATGACCACAGGGCCGGGCCACACAGGGTGGCAGCAGATAAAGAATGAATTTATGATCTGCGGGACAGTAGTTACTATTTGTTCCGCAGGTTTTTTATTATTCCGGCTACAGCCGGTCGGAGATAATTCTATTAATCTGATGGAAAGATTATTAATTGCGTTGCATAAAGTTATCTTATATATGCGGAGGTAACTATTATGGCACAAGAAAAACAGGATTCTAAGAAAAGGGCAGCGGTCGGTAAGATGACCGGTTTCATAGGGGTATTGTGTAACCTGCTGTTGGCAGGCAGCAAGCTTGTGATTGGAAAGTTGGCCGCATCTACATCAATTACTGCAGATGGATTGAACAATCTGTCAGATGCAGCAAGCTCCATCGTAACATTACTCGGATTTAAGCTGGCAGAGAAGCCGGCAGACAAAGAACATCCATACGGACATGCGAGATTTGAATATCTGGCAAGTCTGGTTGTGGCTACTATGATCCTTGTGATCGGATTTGAATTGGCAAAGACATCGGTACTCAAGCTGATTCATCCGGCATCAATCGAATTTTCCATGCTGATGATCATTGTGCTGATCGGTTCGATCCTGGTAAAACTCTGGATGATGTTCTTTTATCGTAAGATGGGAGATAAGATTCAGTCAAATACCTTATTTGCTGCAGCCGCAGACAGCAGAAATGATGTGCTGACAACAGCTGCGGTTCTTGCCGCAACAGTTGTAGAACATATCAGCGGATGGAAAATAGATGGTCTTATGGGTGGACTGGTATCTGTTTTTATCATTGTAAGCGGAATTTCGCTTGCAAAGGATACAATCTCTCCGCTTCTTGGAGAAGGTGCAAATACCGGTTTGCGGGAACAGCTTATTGGATATATAAGCAGCTGTCCGTTGGTACTTGGCTGTCATGACCTGTTGGTACATGATTATGGCCCGGGCAGACAGTATGCAAGTATTCATGTAGAGATCGATAAGAAGATCGATCCAATGGTGTGTCATGATGAGATTGACCGCATCGAACGGGAATGTCTGAACCGATTTGGTGTGCATATGGTCATTCATTATGATCCGGTTATTACGGACGATGCAGAGCTCGATCAGATACACCATCAGGTACTTACTATCCTGCAGCAAATAGATGCAGAAATAACAATCCATGATTTCCGCGTACACACTCATGAGGGAAAGAAAGAACTTGTTTTTGATATGGTTGTTCCATCGGAATGGCAGGGGCAGGAAAAGAATATCGTGCGGGAACTGACGGAACGGTTGCAAAAAGAAAACAAAGAGACATATTTGACAAAAATTACATTTGACCTTGAGGACAGGGCGTAGTACATTAACAGAATAGTTTACGCTGGGGGAATATTGGAAGACAGGGAACAAATGAGACAATTATAAAGATAATGGGGAAGTATATATGTCCGAGCAGAAGAATCAAAAGGGGAAATACAGAAATTATATATTGGCCATAACAGGATTAGCGGTTTTTAATTTTTTGTTTCTGGGAACGGAATATTTCTTTGATGATCGGATGGCGGAACTGGTACCTGCAGGTCGGGTTGTATGGGCACAGAGCATTATTCTTACAGTCAGTGCAGCAGGATTTCTGGTCTATCCGATTTTGAAACACTATCGGGGAAGCCGACAAGGAATGGTTATGCAGATTATTTCAGGAGTGATCTGTATGTTAAGTATTTGGATGATGACAGGTAACAGATCGGAACGGAGTCTGTTAATCTGGGGTTGCGTGTTCTTTTTGTTTGCGGGTATGTTTGGCAGTATGGTGCATGATCAGGCAGCGGATATCCTGAAAAACAGTAATCATATGGCATTGATGGTTGGAACTGCTTATGCGGCAGGTCTGTTGCTTCAGTTTGTAAATAATAATCTGATCACAGACAATCGGATTCAGGCATCTATGCTACTGATATTTGTTGTGATCTTTGTAATACTTGTGGATTGTTTTAAGATAGAGGATGAGACGGAGGTGCAGAATAATGCCTCGATTCATCCGGGACTTACCTGTGGAGCGCTGGTTTGTTGTGTCCTTTTAATGACATTCATATTTGCGGCTCTGGATAATATTGTTACTTACTATCATGCAAAGGGTGCGATCGATGTAGGTGAATGGCCGAGACTTCTGCTGGCTTTAAGTGGAATCCTTGCGGGAATTTTATTTGATCTGAAGAAACGCAGATATATGAGTCTGGTCATGTACTGTGTGACGGTCTTATCCGTGCTCTGTATCTTATTGATCGGTATAGGTGGCTCGGTCCTTGCTGGACTGCTTGTGTTCTATCCGGCAGCAGGATTTTTCGTTGTGTTCTTCACAACCGGTTTTATGGAAGTATCTTATTATACGCGAATCCCTGCATTATGGGCAGGATTCGGCAGAGCTATCAATAATATCGGAGCCGGTATCGTCGGCTTTATCTCAACCATGTTGCCGTATACCATGTCGGTAAATGCAGATGGAAATGGAAACGGCGAGGGATTATCTCCGATGCTTCTTGCGAGTATCGTGATCCTTATTTTATTTGTGATGATCAGTATAGCGATGTTCATTTACAGTAGTCAGCTTCGCGTGAATATCATAGAGGAACGATTTGAACGTAAGGAAGATATGGATGGGCTTACGGTGGAAGTTGCATCTGCAACAACGGGGTCTGTATTTGATTCGGTTTCAGGAAAACACGACATTGAATCGGAAAATGTGATAAAAGAGTCGGACGGTACAGACGCTGTTGATTATTTTGCCCGATTTGCAGAGAAATATCGTCTGACAGACAGAGAGCAGGAAGTGTTAAGAGAACTTCTGGAATCGGATGAAAGTGTGCAGGATATTGCAGGAAAGCTGTATATTTCAAGGACTGCGCTCTATAAACATATCTCATCGCTGAATGAAAAGACAGATACAAGGTCAAGGATCGGCTTGATCCAGTTCTATTATGCGTGGAGAAACCGATAAAGGTATAAATGCGTCTGACGATTGGAATAGGACTGGATTCAAGCCTATATGATGATCAATCCTGGAAGATGTGAGTCCTGTTAATAAAAACTTGCTTTTGAGTGGATTTATGTGACGATATTGCGGTAAAAATACAAAAAAGAACAAATGTAAACTTATAAATCGCCAGTTTATCAGATATACTTCATGGCATAGTATAACCATGAAAGGAGGAAATGGGTATGAAACATTTCAAAAAGGTATCTCTGATGCTGGCGGTTTTGTGCATGTGGGTTGGATGCGTGATGACAGTACAGGCAGCAAATGGACCAAATACAGGAGAGTATAGTGCAGCGTATATCAATATTTATAATCGGGGTGGAACGAATACAAATCATTTTGTATATGTTACAGGTTCACAAAAAGCAGAGACTGTAAAAGGGGCAGTTTATGATAAGAAGACGAATACTTTAACGCTTACGAATTATAAACACCCAACGATGTCAATCGAGGCAAATGAGATGGGGGATGACTTCAAGATCAAGCTGGTGGGTGATAACCAGATTAAGAGTCTTATTGTATGGGGCTATGGTTATGGCGGATCTGTTGAGATTCTTGGTGATGGTACTCTGACGATTAATAAGAATAAGGGAAAAAATTGTGGAATTACCATGCAGCCGGAAGGTACAAAAGCCGTTCTCAAGGTAAGCGGAAAAGCAGTTGTAGATGTCTACGCAGGCACAGATAAGATGCCGTTCTATGTAAACTCAATATCAGAGGAATATAAAAACTGTGTTGATGCAGACACAGACAAAACCTTAAAGACGGAGGCGGCATATACAGACCGGTATATTACACATCCCGTTGTATGGCTGAGTGATGAGCCTTCTGTATTTGAGGTGTACATGAAGGATGGAGATGCAAAATCCAAATATGCGATAGATATGTATGATACCAGCTATTATATCTATAAGCTGATCTATTGCAAATCCCTAAATCTTTATTATGCACATGAGATCGAACATGGATATTCGGCATTTAATCCGTTTAATATGGGATATTACAAAACCTTGGAGGAAATATCAGCATATACTTATAGAGGCAAATCCTCAGGTGAGCAGGAATACATCGAAGATAAGACCGGTAAGAAATGCATATTTGAGCTTGATATTAAGAATGGTGTGACATCTTATGTAAAATGTGACTTGATCAGCATAGGTTCGATCACTGATTCAACCGGAGAAGCAGCAGACTGGTATATCGGTCAGCCGTCTTCCGATAATGTCGTTCTTACCAAGGAGGAATGGTATAATCTCGATAAGGATGGAAGCGGATATACAGCATCCTATGTAAGAGAGCCGATCAAGGGATATGTGAACATATATGTATCAGGAACATCCTATCATCTGACAGCAAAGAAAACGACAGGATGCGAGCATAAGGAGCAGGTTCAGAGTGTAAAGAAGAAAGCAACCTTCAGTGCTGATGGAAAGCTTGTGACGAAATGCAAGTCCTGTGGCGAGACTTTATCTACAAAGAAGATCAATAAGATCAGCAATGTAAAGCTTAGCAAGAGCATTTATACATATGATAAGAAAGCGAAGAAGCCAACTGTCACGGTAAAGGATACCAAGGGCAAGAAGCTGAAAAAGGGTAAGGACTATACAGTGACTTATGCAAAAGGCAGAAAGGCTATCGGAAACTACAAAGTTACGATTCAGTTAAAGGGTAAGAAATATAATGGCAAGGAGACATTGACATTTCGGATTGCACCTGCAGGTACATCGATCAAATCTGCAAAGGCAGGAAAAACAAAGGTTGCGGTAAATTGGAAGATGCAGACAAGGAATACAAACGGCTATATTATTCAGTATTCTTCAAATAAGTCATTTAGAAATGTAAAACAGATTACGATTTCTTCAAATAAGGCAAAGAGTAAACAGATTACAAAGTTAAGTACAAAAAAACAGTACTATGTGCGGCTCTGTACTTATAAGAATGTGAAGAAGAATGGAAAGACAACAAAAATCTGTTCAGACTGGAGCAATGCAGTAGCAGTAAAAACAAAATAAATTCATGAAGCATAAATGCGGCATGGAAGGATTCCAAAGAAGTTTGAGGTTTGGGGATCAGAAATAGACGGCTGCCGGCAGATAAAAATCTGCCGGCAGTTTTGGTATGCCATAATCTGATTTTAATTAAAGGTATAGAATTATTGCACGCGATTCAGAAAATATGGATTGACCGGAGATATTCAGAGTAGTAAATTGTAAAAAGCCGGAAGTAAAATATCATGGGATGAGGTATATGAAATGAATTTATTATTTACGATTAATAAGGGCTTTATGGAACATCTGGATGATTGTGTACGATCAATTATCCGTTTCCCATCAGAAGGTGGGTATGATATATATGTGATTCATTCTGATCTTGATCTGAATGATCAGAAACAGTTGGAACGATATGACAAAGATATAGAGGGGAATTCCGTAACATTTCATTTCATCGATATGAAGTATCGTAAAGATATGAATTTTCCGGAGACAGACCGTTATCCGATGGAGATATATTACAGAATATATGCATCTGCATTATTACCGGAGACATTGGATCGGATCCTGTACCTTGATGCGGATATAATTGTCATTCGTTCATTGAAGGAACTGTATGAGATGGATTTTGAAGATAACTATTTTTTAGCTTGTACACATATCAGAAAGTTCTTAAATAAGATGAACCGGTTAAGACTGGGAATAGAGGAAAAGGTTCCATATATCAATACGGGCGTAATATTAATGAATCTGGATGTTTTGAGAAAAAAACAGGATTTTCACGAAGTGGGAAGATTTGTGGAAGAACACAGAAAGACATTGACTTTACCGGATCAGGATATCATTGCTGCACTGTACGGTACACATATCGGTTTGATCGATACCATGCGGTATAATTTAAGTGACAGAATGATAGCATTTTATAATATGGAACCGAACCATGAGAAGATAGATAGAACATGGGTACGCGAGAATGCAGTAATCCTGCATTACTGTGGCAAACAAAAGCCATGGAATAAAAATTATGTGGGTATATTGGATGCATTTTATCATGAATTAAAAGATGAAGAAAAATTACAGGTGAAGGAATAAATTCAGGGGAAACAAAATGGAAACAAACAGTAGTTTTTACGGCACAGAAAAGATCAATAAGATTTTTTTTAAGATCGCACCGCCTGTCATGCTGGCGCAGTTGATACAGGCTCTTTATAATATAGTAGACAGTTTATTTGTCGGGAAATACTCAGAGAGCGGTCTGACGGCGTTATCGATCATTTATCCTGTTCAGCTTCTGATGATCGCACTGGCAGTTGGAACAGGCGTTGGTATCAATACAAATATTGCACATTTTCTGGGAATAAAGAGGTATAAGAAGGCAGATGAGGTAGCAGGCATCGGCTTTAGTCTGGCGATCATTATGTGGATCTTATTTGCAGTAAGCTGTTATCTGCTGATGCCTGCATATGCACGGTTGCAGACAAACTCGGATACAGTAATTGCTGATGTAATTACATACGGAAGGATTGTGTGCGTAGGCAGTATTGGATTGTTTACAGAGAGTATATGGACAAAGGTACTTCAGGCAAACGGAGATATGAAGACGCCGATGATCGCGCAGATCGCAGGGGCTATCACGAATATCGTGTTAGATCCGATTTTGATCTTTGGGCTTTTTGGTATACCAAAGCTTGGAATCGCAGGAGCTGCATTTGCAACGATCACAGGACAGGTTGTTGCGGCACTTCTTGTTATGAAGAAGGGATTTCGCCGTTCGCCGTCTATTTGCAAATATCCCGAGGATATTCGCAGGATCTATGCTCTTGGAATTCCGAATATCATCATGCAGGCAACGTATACATTTTACATATTTGGATTGAATATGATCCTTGCAGGATTTTCCGATGAGGCAGTGACAGCACTTGGATTGTATTACAAATGGCAGACATTTTTCTTTATACCACTGGGTGCTCTTCAGACCTGCATTGTACCCATCATTAGCTATAACTATGCGGCAAAGAGTATTGATCGTTGTAAACATACGATGACGGTTGCATTTATATGGGGAATTGCATTGATGTTCATCGGAACGTTATGCTTTGAATTTATTCCGGACCCTATGCTGTCTGTATTTACGAAGGACAGCGAAGTTATCCGTATCGGAGTACAGGGATTCCGATTTATTGGGATCAGTTTTATACCGATGGTAGGTGCGCAGATTTATCCGGTCTTTTTGCAGGCAACCGGCGAAGCCTTTAAGAGTTCGTTTCTAACCATTATGAGAACTGTGTTCTTATTTGTACCGCTTGGATATCTGTTTTCCAGATTCGGATTTGTGTATTTCTGGCTGACTTTCCCGGTTACGGAGGTAATCACTACTATAGTAGGATTTCTGTTTTATCGAAGCTTTTACAGGCAACATAAGATGATAGTTCACGAGTAGAACAAGTGTACATGTTTGCGAATGATCAGATGTAAAAAATATGTGAATAAAATGATAAAAGACATGCAAAAAAAAGAAATGATGCTATAATGTGCATCAAAATATATTAATACAATCAGGAGGTAAATTATCATGGATATTAAGAAAGTTGGAATATTTGCAGCAGGTTTATTGTTTGGTACGGCAGGTATCAAGGTATTATCAAGCAAGGATGCAAAGAAGGTTTACACAAACTGTACAGCAGCGGCTCTTCGTGCAAAGAAGTGTGTTATGAACACAGCTACAACCATTCAGGAAAATGTAGATGACATTTACCAGGGCGCAAAGCAGATCAATGCAGATCGTGAAGCAGAAGAAGATGTCGTTGTAGAAGATATTCCTGCTGAGACAGCAGAAGAAACTGCTGAGTGTGCATGTGAAGCTGCGGCAGAGAGTACAGAAGAAACAGAAGCATAAGAAAAAACAGATAAGAGGATGAGCTGAATTGAAATTCATAATAAAAGATAAGATGAAGGGCAGACTGCGTGTACATATGTGTCAGAATCATATGTCATATGAGGAAGCCGATATTCTCTTGTATTATCTGGAGTCATTTGAACCGGTCAGCTCGGCAAAGGTGTATGACCGGACGGCAGATGCAGTGATCTGTTATACGGGAAATCCGGATATCATTATCGACAGACTTCGCAGATTTCATTATGAAGATGTAAAAGTCCCAAATGGTTATCTGGAACGAAGCGGCAGAGAGACGAATGCGATGTATCAGGAGAAGCTGATCGATAAGATCATCTTCCATTATGCAAGAAAGTGGCTTCTGCCATATCCGATATCAGCAGCTTATACAGGTCTGATGTCTGTTAAGTATATCTGGAAAGGCGTTAAGACTCTGACAAAGGGCAAGATCGAAGTTCCGGTGCTGGATGCAACATCCATTGGAGTATCTGTCTTACGAGGGGATATGAAGACTGCAGGTTCGATCATGTTCCTGCTCGGAATCGGTGAATTGCTTGAGGAGTGGACACATAAGAAGTCGGTCGATGACCTGGCACGTACGATGTCATTAAATGTCGGAAAAGTGTGGTTAAAGACAGAGAATGACGAGATATTGGTTGATTCTGATACGATTGCAAAAGGAGATCATGTCGTTGTCAATGTCGGAACGATCATTCCGTTTGACGGAACTGTCTGTGATGGTGAAGCAATGGTGAATCAGGCATCACTTACCGGAGAGTCCGTATCTGTCAGACGTATGGCAGGAAATGTCGTATATGCCGGAACAGTGGTAGAAGAAGGCTCGCTCATAATAGAAGTAAAAGAGGTATCCGGTTCCAGCCGATATGAGAAGATTGCGCAGATGATCGATGAGTCTGAGAAACTGAAATCCAATCTGGAGGGCAAGGCGGAGCATCTGGCAGACCGTTTGGTGCCGTACAGCTTAGGCGGTACGATACTTACCTATCTGCTTACAAGAAATGTAACAAAAGCCCTTGCGATCCTGATGGTTGATTATTCCTGTGCATTGAAGCTTGCTATGCCTGTATCGGTATTATCGGCGATCCGTGAGGCAGGAAACCGTAAGATTACAGTCAAAGGCGGAAAGTATCTGGAAGCGGTAGCAGAAGCGGATACGATCGTATTTGATAAGACCGGAACACTGACAAAGGCACAGCCTACAGTTGCGGGAGTCGTTTCCTTTAACGGAACAAGTGAAAACGAATTGCTTCGTATCGCTGCCTGTCTGGAAGAGCATTTTCCACATTCAATCGCAAAAGCCGTAGTGGATGCGGCAAAACGAAAAAATCTGGATCATGAAGAGATGCATTCAGAAGTAAAATATATCGTAGCGCATGGAATCTCGACAACAATTGGGGATTCCAAGGCGATCATCGGCAGTTATCATTTTGTATTTGAGGACGAAAAATGTACGATACCGGAGGGGATGGAAGAAGTATTTGAGAATCTTCCGGCGGAATATTCCCACCTCTATCTGGCAATCGATAACGAGCTTGCGGCAGCAATCCTGATCGAGGATCCGTTAAGGGAAGAATCTGCAGATATTGTAGAACGGTTAAAGTCGGTTGGAATCTCCAAGGTCGTTATGATGACCGGTGACTGTGAACGGACTGCAAAGGCGATCGCAGAGCATGTCGGTGTCGATGAATATTATTCAGAGGTACTGCCGGAGGATAAGGCTGCATTTGTAGATCGAGAGAAGGCAGCAGGCAGAAAGGTTATCATGATCGGTGATGGTATCAATGATTCGCCGGCACTTTCAGCAGCAGATGCAGGCATCGCGATCAGTGATGGTGCGGAGATTGCCAGAGAGGTCGCAGATATTACGATCGATGCGGACAGTCTGGATGAGATTGTGACATTGAAGATACTTGCAAATCTTCTTATGAAACGGATTCACAGAAATTATCGTTTTATCGTAGGGTTTAATACCGGGCTGATCGTGCTTGGAGTTGCGGGTGTGATCGCACCGACAACATCTGCACTTCTGCATAATACATCAACCTTGATGATCGGATTAAACAGCATGAAAGACATGTTGCCCGAGTTATAATAGATGTGCTATACTATCTCCATGTGTTTCAGGTGCGGAAGAAAATCTGCATTTTAGACATATGGGGATATTATTATATAGAAAGAGTTATACGAATATGCCGGAATCAAATCTTACAAAGAAAGCGATTGCATTAAGTGCAAAAGAACTGACAAAAGAGAAACCATATGACAAAATATCGATCAGTGATATCGCAGACCGATGTGGAATCAAGAGACAGACATTTTACTATCATTTTCAAGATAAATACGAACTGTTGGTCTGGATCTATTTTAATGAATTATTTGCTCCTAATATGGAGGACATATCCTTAGAGAACTGGGATGGGAAATTAGGCGCGATCCTCACACAGATGCAGGAGGAGAAAAAGTTCTATATTAACACGATCAAACATGCAGAGGATTATATTATCCAGTATATGCTTGAGGTTGCAGAACAGACCTTTGAAGAGGCAATTGATAAGTTAGACGAGAAATCTCATCTGAAAAACGAGGAGCGCGGCATATTTGCCCGGTTCTTTGCATATGGGATCTGTGGGATTATCGTTGAATGGGCAAAGGGTGGTATGAAGATGTCACCGGAGAAGCTGGCTGATTATATGAGGGAGATGCTTGAGAAGTGTAAGCAGGCAGTCTATATATCCGATCATGACAGATAGTAGCAGAAGCCGGGCAGACCTTGGTGAACAGACAGTACAGAAAATGATAAAATTTATCAGGTGTTCAGGCTTTTTTTATACTTATTTTAGAATGCGTTTTGACATTTCCGGATAAATGTCAAAAAAATTGTCAACCCTAAAATCTTGTATAATTACAAACAAACAAAATAATCATATTCTATGAACGGAAACAAAAAAAAGGTTTCCGTTCATTTTTTGTATTAACGAAAGGATTGATTCTATGAACAAATTTGGAAAGGCGATCGTAAAGCTTCGTGTACCGATCTTAATTATCAGTATCCTGCTTTTGATCCCGGCAGCGATTGGTTTCTTGAAAACCAGAGTAAACTATGATGTACTTTCATATTTACCAAAGGATATCGAAACCATGAAAGGTCAGGACATTCTGGCGGATGATTTCGGAACGGGTGCTTTCTCCCTGTGCCTTGTAGAAGGGATGGACGATAAAGATGTCGTCAAATTAAAAAAACAAATGGAACAGGTAGACAATGTTGATTCTGTAATCTGGTATGACTCGATTATGGATATTGCTATTCCGGATGAGATTTTACCGAAAGATATCAGAGAGGCATATCGTAATGATGATTGCACGATGATGGCAATTATCTTTAAAACAACAATGTCTTCCGATGAGACAATGGAAGCGATCACTCAGATCAGAAAGCTTGCAAGTAAGCAGTGTTTCATCAGCGGAATGTCAGCTGTTGTAACGGATACCAAGGATCTGTGTGATAAAGAGGTTCCAATCTATGTAACCATAGCAGTTATCTTATCGCTGATCGTATTATCACTGACTATGGATTCCTTCCTCGTACCGATCTTTTTCTTATTAAGTATCGGTATGGCGATTGTATATAACTTGGGAACAAATGTATTTAAAGGAGAGATCTCCTACATAACACAGGCACTTACCGCAGTCCTGCAGTTGGGTGTAACAATGGACTACTCGATCTTCCTGTGGCACAGTTATCAGGAAGAGAAAAAAGTAAATGGCAAAGAGAATAAAGAAGCTATGGCAGATGCAATTGCTTCCACCTTCTCATCTGTTATCGGTAGTTCGATCACAACAGTAGCAGGTTTCGTTGCACTGTGCTTCATGACCTTTACCTTAGGCCTTGACCTTGGTATCGTTATGGCAAAGGGTGTTGTTATCGGTGTTATCTGTTGTGTAACCGTACTCCCATCCATGATCCTGATCTTTGATAAGCCGATTGAAAAGACCTGTCACAGAGCTTTACTTCCTAAGTTTGATAAGCTTAGCAAATTTATCGTGAATAAGTACTGGATCTTCCATATCTTATTCCTGATCCTTCTGGTTCCTGCGTTATATGGTTATACACATACAGATGTTTACTATAACCTCGACAGCTCATTACCGGAAGATCTTCCAAGTATTCAGGCAAACCAGAAGCTGGAAGAAGAATTCAATATGAACTCTACACATATGATCCTGCTTGACAGCAATCTGGATGAAAAGAGTATTAATAAAGTTATTTCAGAAATTAAGAATGTCAAGGGTGTTAAGACTGTACTTGGTCTGGAATCTGTAGTTGGTCCTATGATTCCACAGAGTATGATTCCACAGGATTTGAAATCCAAACTTGACAATGGCGAATGGAAGCTGATGTTAGTCATGTCAGAATACAAAGTAGCAAGTGATGAAGTAAATACACAGTGTGATGAGATCAATACGATTCTTCACAAATATGACAGTAAGGGTATGCTGATCGGTGAAGCTCCTTGTACAAAGGATCTGATCGAGATCACAGATAAGGATTTTAACACAGTAAGTACCGTATCCATCGGTGTTATCCTGCTGATCATCTTATTTGTATTCAAATCAGTATCGCTTCCGATCATTCTGGTATGTGTAATCGAATTTGCAATCTTTATCAATATGGGTATTCCTGCATTTACAAATACAACATTACCATTCATCGCATCCATCGTTATCGGTACGATCCAGCTTGGTTCTACCGTTGACTATGCGATCCTGATGACAACAAGATATAAGAGAGAGAGAAGTAATGGCCTTGCTAAGAAAGAAGCAGTTACAGTTGCACTTCAGACATCTATGATTTCCATTATCGTAAGTGCATTAAGCTTTTTTGCCGCAACCTTCGGTGTTGGCTGTTATTCCGAGATCGATATGATCAGTTCTTTATGTACGTTGATGGCAAGAGGAGCTATCATCAGTATGTTTGTCGTCATCTTCCTGCTTCCTGCAGCGTTGATGTTATTCGATAAGCTGATCATCCATACAACAATCGGATTCAAGGGTATTACCGGCAAACAGAAAGCAGCTTATGCCGGAGCGGGAAATGTTGATCCGGCTTCGGAACAGAAAACGGCAGATGATGATTTCCTGAATGAAGACAGACCATTTGCAAAGAAGAAATCCGGAAACTTTGATAACTATGATTTTGATGACAGTTACAGTGACGATGATAAATATATAGATGTAAATAATGATTCCAATGGTCCTGCTGACCGGCAGTAGTAAATTAGGAGGTAATTAGTATGAGTTATAAAAATATGAAAGCAAGAAAAAGATTTATGGCGATCGCTCTGAGTGGTGCAATGATGTTATCCGTTACAGGCTGTGGCAGTACAGCAACAGGAGATGTACAGACATTAGAGAACCCGGAGATCATGAGTAAGAGCGATGAAGAATTGTCAGATGTACTTGAGAATTCTATCGGACTTTCCGAGAATACAGACAGTGATAAAGATGAAACCGTTTACGTTATTGCTGATGCAGCAGGTAATAAGCAGGACGTTATCGTCAGTGAGTGGTTAAAGAACACAGATGGTGAGGCAACCATTAAGGATAGCAGTAACCTGACTGATATCGAAAATGTAAAAGGCGATGAGACATTTACAGAGAATAATGGAGAACTTGTATGGAAGGCAGATGGCAATTCCATTTATTATCAGGGCAAGTCAGAGGAGCAGGTTCCTGTAGAAGTTAAGGTTACTTATTATCTGGATGATCAGGAGATCACACCGGATCAGCTGGCAGGCAAGAGCGGCAAGGTAAAGATGAGATTTGAATATGTCAATAATTCAAAGAGTGGAGATGTATATACTCCTTTCCTGATGGCAACCGGTATGATCTTATCCAATGACAAATTCTCAAATATCAAGGTTGAGAATGGTCAGGTTGTAAATGATGGAAACAACAGTATCGTTGTTGGTATGGGTATGCCTGGTCTTCAGGACAGCCTGGATCTGCAGAAATTAGATGTTGAGATTCCGGATTACTTCGAGGTTACAGCAGACTGTACAGATTTCTCTCTGGATATGACAATGACGGTTGCTTCTACCGGATTCTTATCCAAGGACAGCGATAACAAGGATCTGAAGGGTGCTGAATCTGATATCAACGAACTGGTCGACACATACAGTGAAGGTATGAATTCTCTGGTATCAGGAATCAAGGACTACACAGATGGTGTGTCTTCTATGTCAGATGGTATCTCACGGGTAAAGACCGGTGCAGATGATCTTTACAAGGGATCTCTTACATTGGCTCAGGGCGTTGACTCAGCTACAACAGGTGCAGGTACATTAAAGGCAGCATTTGAAGGTGATAATGGTGTTTTATCAGGATCAAAGCAGATCAGTGATGGATTGGCAAAGTTAAATAAGGCAGTAAAAGGAATCAACCTTCCAACCAAGACAGAATTAAGTGACAAAGAGAAATCAGCAATCAAGACAACGATCACAAATAATATTACAAATAACCTGACAGCAAACAAAGATAAGATTGCAGCAAGCGTTGACAAGGATGCAGTTTCTGCCGAGGCACAGAAGAATGGTCAGGCAGCAGCACCATCTAAGGATGCGGTTATAAAAGAGGCACAGGCAGCAGCGCCATCTGCTTCTACAGTGGCAGCTGAAGCACAGGCAGCAGCTCCTTCAACATCAACAGTGGCATCCGAAGCATCCGGTCAGTTTGCAACCTATTTCCAGAAATTTGTATCTGCATATGCACAGATGACAGGTTCTCAGCCGGATGATGCAACACTTGCTGCATTACAGGGAGCATTTGCAACTGCATATGGTGATGTATACGGAGCAGCTTATAAGTCAGGTTACGGTACAGCTTATGGTACAGCTTATACATCAGGTTATAGTACAGCATACGGCACAGCTTATACAAATGCATTCACAACCGGCTATGGTAGCGCATATGGTACAGCTTATCAGTCAGCATATGGTACAGCTTATGTAGAAGGTTATAAGTCAGGTTATGCGACAGCATATCAGGATGGTATCTCATATGGTGCAAATCTTGTACTTGGCAAGCTGAGCTCCTTCAGTTCACAGCTTACAACCTTAAAAACAAGTGTAGGAAAGCTTGCAACAGGAGCATCCACACTGAATTCCGGATTACAGAAGGTATATTCAGGAACAAAGGATCTGTATACCGGTATGGTTAAGTTAAATGGTGGTGCAGGAAGCTTGTCCAAGGGTGCAAATACTCTGAAAGAAGGAGCAGGCACATTAAAGGATGGCGCAACAAAGCTTACAGATGCAAGTGGCGATTTAAAGGATGGCAGCAAGCAGTTATCAGATGGTACAGATAAGATCGTTGATGCAGTAAATGATGCAGAAAATGATCTGGATTCTCTGTCAGAGAAGTGTGATAAGGTCATCAAGGCCGGTGAAACTTACGAGTCCTTCGGTGGAATCTCAGATGATATGAAGGGCAGCGTTAAGTTCATCATCAAGACAGATTCGATCAGCAAGTAATTAACAAATGAAAATCGTTTGCCCTATAAAAAGCATTGGTTGGATTTTGTTTACGATTTAAGACAAAAGGATACCTTGTTAGGACATCCGCAGTAGGAAAAAAGAATATAGTTTGACATAGGGGCTCCGGTTTCGCATGTTTTTCAATGAATCAATCCTTGAATATATGCCGGAGCCCTTTTAATGTGTACTAAGTGCATTTCCGGTTTTGTATTCTGAATATGCCGCTTACTTCCTCCTGATAAAATCTCTACATGAGACGCACTTGTTTTTCTATTTGAAACACATGCCTGATGCGCACCTGCTCCGTGCTAACTCGATCTTCGATCTCAAACAAGCACCCGCAGATGCTGGCAATGTGTTTCAAATTACGAAAAACTGCGTGAGCGTCGTTATGTAGAGGTTTTATTATACGGAAGCAACGGCAATTATGTTATATGAACCGGAAATGCCGGTTGCAACATGTAAAGGCGTCAAGCAGATTTAATGTTTAGCCGAAAATACAGCGGCTGTCATAAAAAAAAGCTTGACATATATTTATATTAGATGTAACATAACGATGTTATGTGAATGACTGTTCATATGTTGAAATGGAATAGAACTGGTGGTGAGATGGGATGAAGGACGATCGGGAGACAAAAGAAAAGCTACTTGCAAGCGCAGAGCATGAATTTATGGAGAAGGGCTATCAGGGCGCATCCCTCCGTAATATCTGTAAGAATGCAGGTGTGACGACCGGCGCATTATATTTCTTCTTTAAAGATAAAGATGATATATTTGCTTCACTGGTGGCACCGGTGCTTGGAAGTATCCGTACGATGATGGAAGCACATATGCAGCAGGAGTTGCAGGAGGTAAAAGGCGAGCTTCAGGAGGGGCAGGATGATTTCAGCGATGACGTCTATGCATCCCGGCGGATCATTCATGAACTGTATCAGAACTATGACCGGGTACAGCTTCTGCTGACGAAGAGTCAGGGATCAAGTCTTGCAGGATGTATTGATGAATTTGTGGCATTTACAGAGAAGAATTACCGGATGCTGGCAGACGCACAGGCAAAGGTGTGTGGAGTTTCTGCACCGGATGATTATACGATACACTGGATGGCACATATGCAGATCGATGCATTTGTCCATTTGCTGACACATGAACCTGATGAAGAAAAAGCAGTTGCCCATCTGGGAGACATATTGAAATATCTGCTTGCCGGATGGTATGCACTGTTTCAGAGAGATGAATAGATAACAAAAAGCTATGTGAAATTTTATTTTGCATAGCTAAAAAAATGGTAACAACATAACGGTGTTATGTAAGCGCAAAAAATAACAGGAGGAAGCGAGTATGTATTTAGAGGTATCAGATGTAAAAAAAAGTTATGGAGAAGGTGGAAGCTACATACAGGTTTTAAAGGGAGTATCCCTTCAGGTAAAGCAGGGCGATATGTGTGTCATTCAGGGAACCAGTGGTTCCGGTAAGTCTACGTTATTGAACTGTATCGGTGGACTGGATACGATCGAGTCCGGTTCGATCAAGGTGGATGGAACCGAGATTGCAGGTATGAAAGCAGATGAATTATCCGATTACAGGAGAGATTATCTGGGATTTATCTTCCAGTTCTATAATCTGGTACCAAACCTTACCGTGCGGGAAAATATTCAGGTCTGTGAATATCTGACAGATCAGCCGCTTAATATGGATGAGTTGCTTGAGATACTGGGACTGACAGAGCATCAGAATAAGTTTCCGGCACAGTTGTCCGGTGGTCAGCAGCAGAGATGTGCGATCGCAAGAGCACTGATCAAAAATCCGAAGCTGCTCTTATGTGATGAACCGACCGGAGCACTCGATTCCAAGACATCAAGGGATATCCTGATCCTTCTGGAGAAGATCAATGCGACCTATGGAACGACAATGTTGATTGTAACGCATAATAATTCCATTAAGAATATGGTCGATCAGGTCGTGATCGTAAAGGATGGTCAGATTAGGAAAGATTATTACAATGAGACAAAGGTACCGGCAGCAGAATTGGAGGATTTGTAAGATGCAGAAAGTATTGAGAAAAAGGATTTGGAGAGATTTCAAAAGCAACCTTCCAAGATATCTGGCATTGTCCCTTCTGATCATACTTGCCATGTATCTGGTAGTCAGTCTGGTCGGCGCAGCAGAGACGATCATTCGCGGAAGTGAGAATGCTGACAGCAGACAGTGTGTTGAGGATGGAGATTTTTCATTGTTCGTACCGATGAAGGATGAGGAAATGGAAGATCTGGAAGCCGATGGTGTGACGATCGAGCCACAGTTCTATATGGACTATGAGATCGACGAAGATCATACGCTCCGTATCTTTGCAAACAGAGATGAGATCAATAAGATTAATCTGGTAAAAGGTACACTTGCAGAAAAGAAAAATGAGCTGGTGGTAGAACGCCAGTTTGCAGAGAAGAATAATATATCATTAGGTGATGTGCTTACATTTGGCGGACGGGAATTTACCATTACCGGAATCGGGACAACACCGGATTATGATAACGTATTAAAATCTCTGGGAGATACCGGATGCGACTGCCTGCATTTTGGTACAGGATTTGTTGCAGCTGACGTATACGATACACTTCGTGCAGAAGAAAAAAGTATAAAGTCAGAGGAATATTATTATGCATACCGGTTAAATGGTGCTATGACGGACGATGAATTAAAAGACCGTCTGGAGGATCTGGAGTTCTCATCAGGAGATGTAGAGGATCCATTTTTCCAAGAATACTGGAATCGTACGATGGGACAGAAGGACGATCTGACCGATGGTATTCAGGAGCTGTTAGATGGAGTAAAAGAGTTAAAGGACGGACTTGCTGAACTGACCGATCATAATTTAGAGTTAACAGATGCATCGGGAGAAATCTTTGAGGCTTATCTGAAGGAGGCAAATAAGACCTTAAAGAATTATGGTGTAGAAGAACTGACAAAGGATAATTTTGAGACTGTTCTGCAGACTGAGATTGATGGTGCAGACAATGCAATTCTGCGTTTCTCTTATAAAGATCTGTTGTCACAGTTAAAGGAGCTTAAGGCATTTGACGATGGAATTATAGAATATACAGACGGAACAAAAGAAGCTGAAGATGGTTCCAATGAACTGCTGGATGGTATTCAGGAGTTAAAGGATGAGACAGATGATATGATCGATGACATCTTCTCAGAGGATGCACAGAACCTTATGACTTTTGTAAAGGCAGGGGATAATGCGAGAATTCAGGCGGCTTCCGGTGATCAGGAATTATACCGGAGCGTTGGTACGATCGCAGGTGCGATCCTGTTGATACTGATCTCTTATGTATTATCAGTGTTCGTTGTACATTCGATCGATCAGGAAAGTGCCGTTATCGGTGCGTTATATGCACTTGGGGTAAAGAGAAAGAATCTGATGGCACATTATGTAACACTTCCGACTGTGATCACATTTGTTTCAGGTCTGATCGGAACACTGCTTGGATATTCAAGCCTTGGTGTGCCGATCCAGATGCAGGACTGCTACAACTATTATTCCCTTCCGGATCTGGATGTTATCTATATGCCATATCTGTTCATTTATGGAATCGTGGTTCCACCGGTTATTTCTATAATCGTTAATTCACTGGTTATCCGAAAGAGACTGTCGAAGCCGGTTCTTACAATGATCAGGAATGAGCAGAAGGTTGGTAAGGGCAAGAATATAAAGCTTGGAAATATGAGCTTCATGAATCTGTTCAAGATCCGCCAGATGCTTCGTGAGAGCCGTACCGGATTTACGGTAGTATTTGGAATGTTTGTAAGTCTTCTGCTGGCGATGATGTCACTGGAGATATATACTTACTGTGCGAATGTAAATCGTGATTATGTAAATGATACAAAGTATGAGTATATGTATACTTACAAATATCCGACAGAGGAAGTTCCGGAAGGTGGATATGAGGCATATGCAAAGACACTGAAAAAGAAAATTTACGGTTACAACTTTGACATAACAGTTATGGGACTGACAGAGAATAATCCGTTCTTTGATGTGGATCTGTCAGATTCATCCAGTAAGGTTGCGATCAGTTCTTCGATCGCTTACAAATACGGTCTGGATGTTGGTGATATTCTGACACTAAAGGATGATGAAGCAGATAAGATCTATGCATTTGAGATCGCATCTGTTGCGCAGTATGCTCCATCCTTTATGGTATTTATGCCATATGACAAGGCGCTTGAGTTATTCGACGAACCGGAGAATTATTTCAATGTTGTATTTTCCGACCATGCACTCGATGTCGAGACCGGAAGATTATATGCAACAACGACAAAGACCGATGTGAAGAAGGCTGCCGGTATCTTCTCGGATATAATGCAGGGAATGATCCTTACGATCGGAGGAGTATCTGTTCTGATCTTCATTGTTGTTATGTATCTGATGATGAAGGTTATGATAGATCGGTCTTCTTTCAACATTGCGTTGATTAAGATCTTCGGATACCGGAATAAGGAAGTGAAGAAGATGTATCTGGATGGTAATTTCTATATCATAACGATAGGCGCATTGATTTCGATTCCGCTGACCAAATGGATCATGGATGTGGCTTATGAGCCTGCCTTTGTTCCGAATATTGCCTGCGGTATCGACAAGTCCTTCCCATTCTGGATGTACCTTGCCATCTTCGCAGGTATCCTGATCCTGTACTTCATCATCAACCATCTGCTGATCCGCAGAATCCGCAAGATGGTGCCTGCTGAGGTTCTGAAAAACCGCGAGTAGGGGGAAGGGTGAGAAATTGTCTCTATCAGTTACAGCTGCAAGATATATGCACTACAGAAAACATGCTCATTTTTCTATTCGAAACACATGCCTGATTCGCGTCTGTTCTGTGCAAACTCGCTCTTCGAGCTCAGACATGCACCCACAGACGCTGGCAATGTGTTTCGCATGACGAAAAATAGAGCAATTGTTTTCATAGCAGTTGCATATATCCTGTAGCTGTAGCAGAAGGAAACAATTTCTCGCTATAGCTATAAGTTATATAACTTGCTGGAAATATATATGTATTTTACTTAAAATATATAATGCTACTTTGGAAATTCAATGGACTCAGTCATTATTTAGAAGAATCAGAAATTACCATTTACAGTTGTATGATGCATACTGGCAGAAGAAAATTACAGCCATCAGTTCCAACTGTATGCTATATCACTGTTCAAAAAAACAATTGCTCAGTTTGTCGTTATTTGAAACACATTGCCAGCAGTAGCGAGTGTATGTCTGAGCTCGAAGAGCGAGTTTGCACGGAGCTACTGCGAATAGGGCATGTGTTTCAAATAGAAAAACGAGCATGTTTTTTGAATAGTGGTATATAGCATACAGTTGGGACTGATGGCTGTAATTTTCCTTATAGGTATACAACTGGCAGTTGTCAGAAAAAGTGGGTCTGTGGTAAACTGGCAGTGCAGGCATATGCCTGCGGATAGTATATATCAGGAGGATATTGCATGTTATTAATAAAGAACGGCAGGGTCGTTGATCCTGTGACAAATACAGATCGGAAGCTGGATGTGCTGGTTGATGGTGCGGTGATCACAGAAGTGGAACAGCAGATAGATCCGGAAGCATGCAGGGAAAAGTATGGTACAGATGATGTTTGCGTGATCGATGCGGAAGGTCTGGTGGTTGCACCGGGGCTGGTCGATACACATGTACATTTCAGAGATCCGGGCTTTACTTATAAAGAGGACATCGAGACCGGAGCAGAGGCTGCCGCTTATGGCGGATTTACGACGGTTATCTGTATGGCAAATACGAAGCCGGCAGTTGATAATGTAGAGACACTTGAGTATATTCAGAGAAAAGGGGAAACGACCGGGATCCATGTGATCCAGACGGCGACCGTTACAAAGGATCTGAAGGGAAAAGAACTTGTAGATATGGAACTGCTGGCAGAACATGGTGCTGCCGGATTTACAGATGATGGTATCCCGATCATGGATGAAGAAGTCTTAACGGAGGCAATGCTTCGTGCGAAAGCGCTTGATCTGCCGATTAGTCTGCATGAAGAAGATCCTGCATTTGTAAAAGGTGCAGGTGTGAATATGGGAGCAGTATCCGAGCAGCTTGGCTATGGTGGGGCTTCCAGAACAGCAGAGGATGTCATGGTCGCAAGAGACTGTATCCTTGCCCTTCATACAGGAGCATCTGTCTGTATTCAGCATATCAGTTCCGGAAATTCCGTTGAGTTAGTAAGGCTGGCAAAGAAGCTTGGTGCGGATGTTCATGCAGAAGCAACACCGCATCATTTTACACTGACAGAGGATGCAGTTCTGACCTATGGAACAATGGCAAGAATGAACCCACCGGTCAGAGAAGAAGCGGACCGGTTGAAGATCATTGAAGGTATTCAGGACGGCACGATCGATATGATCGTAACCGATCATGCACCGCACAGTGCAGAAGAAAAGGCACGTCCGATGGCACAGGCACCGAGTGGGATCACAGGCCTTGAGACATCACTGGCACTGGGAATCCGTTCACTGGTACAGCCGGGCTACATCACACTTATGAAGCTTATGGAGCTGATGAGTAAGAACCCGATGGAGTTCTACCGGATGACACCGGGCAGTATCCAGGCGGGAGCGCCGGCTGATATTGTGATATTTGGAGAAAATGAAGAATGGACCGTTGAACATTTCCATTCCAAAGCCTTGAATTCACCGTTTTTTGGTTGGACACTTCCGGGAAAGCTTCATTACACGATCTGCAACGGTAAGATCGTAGCAGAGAACTAGAACACAGGGGATACGGGTACATACAGGGAATCATACATTTTTTTGTACAGGAGGAAGAAGAAATGGCAAAAGAATTAAGATGGGCAGTACTTGGTACAGGTGTAATTGCAAATGAAATGGCACAGGCGCTGGAACAGATGGGTAAATCCTTATATGCGGTAGGAAACCGTACCCATGAGAAGGCAGTTGCATTTGCGGAGAAATATCATGTAACAAAGGTATATGATGATTTTCATGAGATGTTTACAGATCCGGAGATCGACATTATCTATATTACAACGCCGCATAATACCCACATTGAATTCCTGAGACAGGCACTTGCAAACGGCAAGCATGTATTGTGTGAGAAGTCGATCACGTTGAACAGTGATGAATTAAATGAGGCATTGCAGATTGCAGAGAAGCATCATGTGATACTGGCGGAAGCCATGACGATCTGGCATATGCCATTATATAAGAAATTATGGGAGATCGTATCATCCGGTGAACTCGGAAAAGTTCAGATGATACAGTTGAACTTTGGAAGCTATAAAGAATATGATATGAATAATCGTTTCTTTAACATCAATCTTGCCGGTGGTGCATTGCTTGATATCGGAGTATATGCACTCAGTCTGATGCGCAGCTTTATGGCAGAGACACCGGATCAGGTGATGAGTCAGGTGCGGTTCGCGCCGACAGGGACGGATGAGCAGGCAAGCATCATCCTGATGAATAAAGAACAACAGATGGCAGCTATTACGCTGTCCATGCATTCAAAGCAGCCAAAGCGTGCAATGATCAGTTGTGAAAAAGGGTATATCGAGATCATGGAATATCCAAGAGCTGATAAAGCGATTATCGTAGATGCTGCAAGCGGAGCAGTTACACCGGTAGAAGCCGGTGAAACAAAGCGTGCGCTTGAATATGAGATGCGGGATATGGAAGAAGCGGTACAGTCCGGAGATGTAAGCCGGATGCAGATGCCTTTTACCGGAGATGTCATGAACATCATGACAGACCTTCGAAAGAACTGGGGCTTAGTCTATCCGGAAGAATCAAGAAAGACGGAGTAGATCCCATTTTGATGAGGTTCCGGTCTTTCGGAAAATATTCTGTAAGTGCTTCTGGATCGTGTTCTCACTGATCCCGAGAGTGGCTGCAATCTCATCGTTATTTGCAAATGAAAAGATCAGAGACAGGATCTCTGTCTCTCGTGGAGTAAGGTCATAGCCTTTTGCAAGTGCCGGGATACGGTTTGCAAGAGCGGTATGGCCTTTCTCTTTTTCCGGATATAGGATCTGTTCATAGGTTACGTTGATATGCTTGCCAAGAGAACGGAAGAAGAACATATCATCGTCTGTAAAATCCCCATCGATCTTGGTACGAAACAGCGTCAGGATACCGGAGAATTCTCCACTGCAGATCATGCTGTACTGTAAGGAATCGTAGACATGGAATTTCTGATAACAGTGCTGATAGAGAGAAGAGTTCAGACGGACATCATCATTTACCAGATCGCTTTCTCTTACAAGCTGGGATTCCCGTACATTGTTGATCCAGAGCAGATGATCCTCACTCATATGATCGATGTAGAGCAGTTCTGCTTCATAGAAATAATCAGGAAAGCAGACCGGAGTCGGTACGATCTCAGTTCGGTTTTCCGGATTGACGGAGATAATGCTCGCATAAGTAAATGGGATCAGCAGGCGAAGTCTTGGGAGAAATTCATCTCTCAGTGCTTCATAGGATTTACATTGGTACAGCGTATATACGATATCGTTATAGATCAGAAAGTTGTTCTTTTCCATTGTGGGTCTCCTTCGCGTGAAATGATGTTGATTTTCAGGCAGATGCCAAGACTGCTTCATTTGCATAGCAAGCCATCCGGTCGAAAGTTATATAAATACAATTATATATTACAAAATACTTGTTTTCAAGTATATACTACCGAAAATGATTAGCATTTACCTCAAATTAATAATTGAAAAACAGTAGGGAATTGAGATAAGCTATAAAACGAAAAAGAGATCAGAGAAAGGAAGCGTTGCGGATGAAGGATAAAAAATATGTTATAACAATTACGAGACAGTTCGGAAGTCTTGGAAGACCAATCGCAAAACTGATGGCAGAACAACTGGGAATAGAGTATTACGACAGAGATATCGTGGATCAGGCAGCCAAGCAGTTGAAGCTTCCCGCTTCTGTTGTAGACGAAGAAGAAGAAAGCGCAAAGAAGATCTTCAAGAATCCGTTTTCCAGAATGGTACTTCCGCTTGGCGGTGGCACGAACAGTACCCAGGATGATATTTTCGATGCACAGCAGAATATCATACGATTTCTTGCAGAGAAAAGCTCATGCGTGATCGTTGGACGTTGCTCTGACTTTATTTTAAGCGAGATGGACAATGTGATGAATATATTCATCTATGCTCCGTACCCGGATCGTGTTGAGAATTGTGTGAATTCGATGGGACTGGAAATCGATGAAGCTCGTAAGATGATCGTAGCCGTTGATGAGGCGCGTGATTCCTATCACATGAATTATGCCGGATATAAGCCGGGAGACATCAATCATTGTGATATCCTGATCAACAGCAGTCTGCTCGGTGTAGAAAATACTGCAAAGTATCTGGCAGAACTGGTACGTGAGAAGTTTATCAGTGATTAATAAGGATTAGACGTAATTAAAATTAAGTAGAAACTTATCATATATAATAATTGTAAATAAGTAAATGAAATTGTAAACTAAAAGCAGTTGATACGAAGGCGTATCTGCAATGCTATAAGGCATTGCGGATGCGCTTTTTGTTGTTTTATAAGGAAAAATACAAAACGGAAAGGAAGAATGGTTATGACACATGGCTTGGTGGCACTGTTAATAGTGCTGATCGTAATTGTCGGTTCGATACTGACACATCGCTGCGAAGAATTTATGATCGGGGGTTCTCTGGTCGGCGCGGCAGTTTTATTTAAAGGTTCATTTCTGACACAATGGTGTACGATGCTTCAGGAGACGATTTCGGAAAATGTCTGGATCGTTGTAGTATGCGGATTGTTCGGCAGCCTGATCGCCTTACTTCAGACAGCAAAGGGAAATTATGGTTTTTCTAAGCTGGTTTCCAAATTATGTAATTCAGAGCGAAAGACATTACTTACCACATTTATACTTGGTATATTGATCTTTGTAGATGATTATCTGAACGTTTTATCGATCGGTGCCTGTATGAAGGGTGTTTACGATAAACGTAAGATACCGAGAGAGACACTGGCGTTCATGCTGGATTCCACAGGTGCTCCGGTCTGTGTACTTCTTCCGTTTTCAACATGGGCAGTTTTCTATGCAAGTCTGTTCATTGATCAGCCGAGTGTACAGGCATATGGATTCACCTCCGGTATGAAAGCGTACTTAAGTGCCATTCCATTTTGTTTTTATCCAATCATTATATTATTGATCGTATTTTTATTCTGTATGGGAATCATGCCAAAGCTTGGTGGTATGAAGAAAGCATATAAGCGAGTAGAGGAGACCGGCAAGGTCTACAGTGATGCCAGCAGAAAGTACAATCATGAAAACCGTGCAGGTTATGAAGAAGACGGAAATATCTGGGATTTCGTTATTCCGATGGCAGTCCTTGTAGCGATCGCCATTATCACAGGTGATCTTCTTCTGGCAGTTGTTCTTGCGATCGCATGTTGTATGCTGATGTATCTTCCAAGAAAGGTTATAGCTGTAAATGAATTCTTTGGTGTGATCGTAAAGGGATTTGCGGATATGCTTCCAACCCTTACCTTACTGGTACTTGCGTTCTTATTGCAGAAGGTAACAGAACAGCTTAACATGACAGATTATATAATCGATCTTGCACAGCCATTATTAACAGGCTCTCTGTTCCCGATGATCACATTTATCCTTGTTGCGGCGCTTTGTTTTGCAACCGGATCCTTCTGGGGCATGAGTGCAGTCGTTGCACCGATCGTATTCCCGCTTGGCGCAGCAATCTCCGCAAACCCGGTTCTGATCATGGCAGCAATTATCTCCGGTGGTGCATTTGGAAGCCATGCATGCTTCTACTGTGATGCAACGCTTCTGTCATCGAACAGTGCAGGCATTGATAATATGGAACATGCAGTATCCCAGCTCCCATATGTTATGATCGCAGCTATGTTGTCAATCGTTGGCTTCCTGATCTGTGGATTTATAGTTTAGAGTAAAAGGGGGCATGTGATATGGCAGAATATATTATAAAGAGCCGGGCAGTATTTGATGGTCGGGCGGATAGCTGTAAGCCGCTTGCTGTCTGGATCAAAGATGACAGGATAAAGAAGCTCCTGCCATATGATGAGACAAATGCCGTTCCGGCGGATGTTCCGATATACGATATGGGTGACAAGCTTGTCATGCCATCCTTTATCGATGCACATACCCATATATTTACCGGAGCGGTAGCCGCAAGTGAATATGTATGCAACATTTTGGATGTCTGCCATTCGGAACAGGAATGTGTGGAGCAGATGGCGGCATATGTAAAGGCGCATCCCGGACAGAAACGAATCCGCGGAACTGGATGGTTTATCGGGAACTGGACGGAGGATCGTATGCCGGACAAGCGAAGTCTGGATGCATATTTCCCGGATACTCCGGTATATCTGGAATGTGCGGATGCACACAGCATGTGGCTGAATTCAGCAGCACTTGCTGAAGCCGGGATCAGACCGAATCCGAGTCTTGCAAATGGCATGATCGAGACTTACCCGGATGGAGAGCTTACCGGAATGTTGATCGAACCGGAAGCCTATGCGCCCGCCATGGAAAAGTTCATGGATTTTACGGATGAAGAAATGACAGAAATACACAGACATTTCAAACAGGTACTTGCGGAGAACGGAGTTGCAGGCTTAAGTGAGATGTTTGCAGAAGATTATACAGAAGAGACTTATAAGAAATATGAATTGCTGAAAAAGCTGGATGATGAAGAAGGGCTGTATGCAAATGTATATGTCTACACGAAGTTATTTGGCTATACCTCATTTGAAAAGTTCTTTGAGATGAAGGAAAAACTGGATTCCAGACATTTTCAGATCACTGGTTTAAAAGGGTTTATTGATGGGGTGACGGAGACTTATACCGGACTGCTCTTAGAACCATATACAGACCGCCCGGATACCTGTGGGGAGAAACTTCCGCTCTGGCCGAGAGCGAAGATGCAGGAGGAGATCACTGCGGCAAATGAGGCAGGCATACAGGTCAGACTTCATTGTATCGCAGATGGTTCTGTGCGCATGGCGCTTGATATGTACGAGGAAGCGGAAAAAAGAACCGGAAGAAAGGATCTCAGAAATACGATCGAGCATATCGAAAATATTCATCCCGATGATATCAGGAGATTCAAGGAACTGGATGTTGTAGCATCGGTGCAGCCATATCATCTGATCCTGTCCAATAATGACAAGATCGTGCGGCTTGGAAAGAAGCGGTGCAGATATGAATGGCCGATGAAAAGTATCACGAATACAGGAGCGGCATTTGCAGTCGGAACGGATTACCCGGTTGTGGGATTAGATCCATTTCAGACAATCTATGCGGCAGTGACCAGAAAGGATGCAGACGGAAGAATATCCGGTCAGAATCCGTGGGAGGTCATTGATATGGCGACAGTCTTAAAAGGATATACCTACGGAGCTGCTTATGTTTATCAGGCAGAAGACCGAACCGGTTCGATCGAAGAAGGCAAATGTGCAAACCTCATCGTGCTGGATCAGAATCTGTTTACGATCGATCCTGAGAAGATACCGGATACCAAAGTGGTATGGAATATATTTGAGGGACAGACGATATATGACAGACTGAATAATCTGGCAGGTGCGAGTGGAATATAAGCCGTTGAAAACAGACAACCGGTGGAAGATAGATTTGGCAGATGTAAGTAGAAGGTAAGCCGGAAATCAATGGCAGAAAATATAGGATAAAGAAATAAGATGTTCTGATAACAGTATATAGATATTTTGATAACAGGAGGATATGAGTATGAGAAAGGTAAAGGTAGCGGCTACCCAGATGAGCTGTAGCTGGAATAGAGAAGAAGTGTTAGACAAGGCAGAGAAGCTGGTTCGAAAGGCAGCAGCAGAAGGTGCAAATATTATCTTGTTACAGGAATTATTTGAAACTCCGTATTTCTGTCAGAAGCAGAAATTTGAATATTTTGATCTGGCAAAGCCACTTTCAGAAAATGCAGCAGTAAAACGATTTACCGAGGTTGCAAAAGAGCTTCAGGTTGTTCTGCCGATCAGCTTTTATGAAAAGGCAGGAAATACAGCATTTAATACAATAGCGATCATTGATGCAGATGGAACGATCCTTGGAACATATCGTAAGACCCATATCCCGGATGGACTTCCATATGCGGAGAAGTTTTATTTTACACCGGGAGATACCGGATTTAAGGTATGGAAGACAAAATATGCAGATATCGGCGTTGGCATCTGCTGGGATCAGTGGTTTCCGGAGGCTGCCAGAAGCATGGCACTTCTTGGCGCAGAGCTGTTGTTCTATCCGACTGCGATCGGAAGCGAGCCTACATTAAATGTTGATTCCAAGTCACACTGGCAGCATGCGATGCAGGGACATGCAGCAGCCAATATCATGCCGGTGATCGCATCGAACCGTATCGGAACCGAGACGGACGATGAATCTTCAATGACATTTTACGGTTCTTCCTTTATCGCAGATCAGACCGGAACGATCGTGGAGGAGGCAGACCGTGAGACAGAATCTGTGCTTGTCCATGAATTTGATCTGGATGCGATCGCACAGATGCGTAGAGAATGGGGTGTGTTCCGTGACCGCAGACCGGAGATGTACGGAACGCTGATGCACCATTAATATGACTTTTATAGGATAGCCGTTATTTATGAATAGCTGATATTCACAAATGACAAATGATCATAAAAGCAAAAATATTTCAATGATATTTTATGTATAAGATCACGCACACAAGTTCAAGAATGAAGATTGCAGGAAGTCCAATGTAGAATTTGGGCTTCCTGATTTTATGTCGGAATAACAGCATACCAAGAACGGCACCAAAGATTCCGAATACTCCGGCAAGTATCAGGTGAGCTTCCGGGATGCGCCATTTGTGATGAATGGCTTTCCATTTGTCGATGCCATACAGGAAAAACACGATCAGATTGATCAGGATATATATACTTAAGAATAAATGATCTTTTATCAGTTCAAATAACATATGTGGCTATACTCCTTTCATACGTACAGACTGTTTTCACATAGAAGAAGTTCGTTCCTTCGCAGTTTCCAGTCAAGCAGATTTTCATTATATGCATTTTAAGATGATTTTTGTGGATTGTCTATATTTATATTCTTGAAGCCTGTTTGATACGGGCTTATAATGATGCATAAAATAAGAAAGAAGGACGAAAGATGAATATACAGATCAGAGAATATAAAGATTCAGACATACAGGAGATGAACCGCATCTGGAACCGTGTGGTAGATGATGGAGTTGCTTTTCCACAGGAGGATGACCTGACAGAGGAGACAGGCAGGGGATTCTTTGCAGGACAGACCTATACCGCGGTGGCAGAGGATACAGACACAGGAAAGGTGCTCGGACTTTATATCCTGCATCCAAATAATGTCGGACGCTGCGGTCATATCTGCAATGCCAGCTATGCGGTAGATGCGGATGTAAGAGGACTTCATATCGGGGAGAAGTTGGTGTCTGACTGCCTGACGCATGCAAAGGCGCATGATTATCTGGTGCTGCAGTTTAATGCGGTGGTGGCTACGAATGTGCATGCAAGACACCTCTATGAGAGGCTTGGATTTACGCAGCTCGGAACGATTCCGGGGGGCTTTCGCATGAAGGATGGCCATTACGAAGACATCTGCCCATATTACTTTGACCTGCGTGAACTTGGCAGATGATCGTTGTTAATTGAAAATTGATTTCAGACATGGAATGTCGGTCAGATAATATAATGCAAGACAGTAAAGATTTCTATTCGGTTCGTGCAACTGATTTGTCAGCAGTCGCCCAAACCCGTCCTTATGGACTCAAACATGGGCTTGATGCTGACGGTTAGCACAAACCTCATAACGAAATCTTCGCGATGTCTTAACATTTTATATTGCTTTTATTTTGTATCGGAACATTTAAAATATTAGCATGCTGCAATTATCTTATCTGCCAAGTCTTTATGGATCAAAGTAATATGTTAAATAAAATAAAATTTAAGAGCGAAGACAGTATGTGGCAGAAATATATAATGAAGAAAGCAGTATGTTTTCTTTACACAAGTCAATTAAAATGGTAAAATAATTAATGTGCGTAATAAGAACGATATAATTTATTTAATGTGTCAAATAAGACTTTAGAATAGAAATCAGGATAGATAATCATGTTTAAATATAGATTTTTTCAGGTGATCCTTGCGATCGCAGTTGTAATGCTGATTGTGTCGTCTGCGGTGTTTATCTCATTCCAGGGAGTGAATATCAGTGAGGCAGAGTACACATCAGAGATGACCGGACGAACATTTGAGACAGATGGAGCAGATGGTTCGGAAACTGCTCTGACGGAGTTCGAGGCGTGGCTGGAGTACAGCATCATTGCGGATGGACTGAAGGAAACCGGAAATAATGTTGATTTTGATAAAGGAAATGTGAAGCTTTACGACTATAACCTGACGCAGCTTAGACAGTTGAAGAAGGTGAAGGATGAGGCGAAACGAATGATGTTCCTGTCGGTGATCCTGCTTATCATAGGATTTCTGGCAGTAAAGAAAAGACGAATGTATGAATGTGTCGTATGGGGCGGCGTTGCAGCAAGTGTGATCGGAATGGTATCACTGATCCTGCTTGCGGTATCCGGAAGCGGCATTTTCTATGGCGTTCGTGAGATGGTATTTAAAGGCAGGTATGATGTATTTTTCTCAGGGGATGACAGACTGATCTCGCTGATCCCGGATAATCTGGGACTTCGGATGTTCCTGATCTATACAGGAGTGATACTTGCCGGACTTGTTATAACGATCATAGTACGACTGATAAGCTGGCGAAAGACACAGCCACACAAATTCTAATATATTCAGGAGGGTTATATGAACAAGAGAATCAACGATTGGATCAACTGGGTACTGTATGATGAACTGATCGCAGGTAAATTGAATGCACCAAAGCATCTGCTGGGTATTCATGAATATGGGGAAGGACAGATCATCACAGCCTATCGTCCACATGCGGTGGAAGTGAAGGTTACATCCAGAACAGGTAAAAAAGTTCATACGATGGAGAAGGTAACGGATGAGGGCTTCTATGCGATCTTTTTCCCTAAGAAGGAATTTAGAGGAACAAAATACAATCTGGTAACAACTTATGAGGATGGAACGACGGTTACGACAGCAGATCCATATGCATTTGACAGCCAGATTTCAGATTTTGATTCTTATTTATTTGCGGAAGGCAAGCACTACGAGATCTATAATAAATTTGGAGCACATCCGATGACGATCGATGGCGTAAAGGGAACCTATTTTGCAGTATGGGCTCCGGACGCGCGGAGAGTTAGCGTTGTCGGTGATTTCAATATGTGGGATGGTAATTTACATCCGATGCAGCTTCGACCAAACGGTGGAATCTATGAGCTGTTTATTCCAAATGTGCTTTCCGGCGCAGTATACAAATACCAGATTCTGACCCGTTATGATGAGATCTTATATAAGAGTGATCCATACGGAAATCAGGCACAGATGCGTCCGGACAATGGTTCGGTTGTTGCAGATCTGACGACCTACAAGTGGAAGGATACCGCATGGGTAAATAAGAGAAGAACCTATAGCAGAACAGATCGCATGAAGATGCCGATGACCATCTATGAGATGCATCTCGGTTCATGGAGAAAGAAAGTTGAAGACGATGACAGCGGCTTCTTCAGTTATAGAGAGTTAGCTCCGATGGTTGCGGATTATGTAAAGGATATGGGCTATACACATGTGGAGATCATGGGTATCGCAGAGTATCCGTTTGATGGTTCCTGGGGCTATCAGGTAACGAATTATTATGCACCGACATCCAGATACGGATCGCCGGAAGATTTCATGTATTTTATTGACTATTTACATAGTAAGGGAATCGGTATCATCTTAGACTGGGTACCTGCACATTTCCCGAAGGATGCACACGGACTTGGTAGATTTGATGGTATGCCGCTCTATGAGCATCCGGATCCAAGAAGGGGCGAGCATCCGGATTGGGGTACTTATATTTTTGATTATGGCAGAGCAGAGGTTGCAAACTTCCTGATTGCAAATGCACTTTTCTGGGTAGAGAAGTTCCATATCGATGCGTTACGGGTAGATGCTGTTGCATCCATGTTATATTTGGACTATGGTAAGCAGGATGGACAGTGGCTTCCAAATGAAAATGGCGGCAATGAGAACTTGGATGCAATTAAGCTGCTGCAGAATATCAATGCTATTATGGAAGAAAAGAATCCGGGAGCATTCCTGATCGCAGAGGAATCAACTGCATGGGCCGGTGTGACTGCTCCGGCATCCATGAACGGACTTGGCTTCCTGTTCAAATGGAATATGGGATGGATGAATGACTTCCTCGAGTATATGAAGATGGATCCATATTTCAGAAGCTTTAACCATAACAAGCTGACCTTCAGCTTATCCTATACATATGCAGAGAATTATGTTCTTGTCATTTCACATGATGAGGTCGTACATCTGAAATGTTCAATGATCAATAAGATGCCGGGAAGCGAACCTCAGAAATTTGCAAATCTTCGTCTGGCATATGGTTATATGTATGGTCATCCGGGCAAAAAGCTGTTATTCATGGGTCAGGAATTTGCACAGCCGCGCGAGTGGAGCGAGGCAAGAAGTCTTGACTGGTTTGTCCTTGACAATCCGTTGAATCAGGGTGTACAGCGTTGGGTAAAAGCGTTAAATAATCTGTACAATGCAAATGATGCGTTATATGCAAATGACAGCGATGTGATGGGCTTTGAGTGGATCGACTGTGACCATCCGGATAAGGGTGTGGTTTCATTTATCCGTCGAGGTTCTACACCGAGTAAGCAGTTGTTATTTATCTGCAATTTCGTGCCGGTTGAATATGATAATTATGAAGTTGGAGCACCTTGCTTCACAACATATAAAGAAGTCCTGAATTCCGATGACGTACAGTTTGGCGGAGCAGGCAGATTAAATAGTGGTAAGATTAAGGCAATCGATAAGAAGACAGAACGTATGCCTTATTCGATCAGTGTAACAGTACCGCCACTTTCTACTGTTGTTCTGGAATATGATTACACCGATGTAACACCGGAGGATATTCTGAAGAAGAAAGAGGCAGAAAAGAAAGCGGCAGCAGCAAAACGCGCGGCTGCGAAGAAAACTGCAACGGAAAAGAAGAATGTAGAGACGACGGAAGTTGTAAAAAAGGAGCCGGAGAAGAAGACGGCTGCGACAAAGACAAAAGAAACAGTAAGTAAGACGAAGCCTGCACAGACAAAAGCGGCAGTTTCAAAGAAGACTACTAAGAAATAATAAAAAATGCTGGATCGTACTTGTGCGGTGCAGCATTTTTTGTAGGCATAAGGAGAAGACATGAAGATAGAAAAAGTAAGTACAGCGGATGCGGAGGAGCTTTTCGCCATATATGCACCCTATGTAGAAGAAACAGCAATATCATTTGAATATGAAGTACCGTCTGTAGATGAATTCAGGAACAGGATCGAGCAGATCTCAGCAAAGTATCCATACATAAAGGCAGTCGTGGATGGGAAAATCGCAGGCTATGCATATGCAGCAGGTTTCAAAGACAGAAAGGCATATGACTGGTCAGTGGAAACAACGATATATATCCGAAAAGACTGCAGGCAGTTGGGGCTTGGCAAAGCCCTATATGAGAATCTGGAAAAACTACTGAAGGAAATGGGAATCCTGAACATGAATGCCTGTATCGCAAGTCCGGCAGCAGAGAGCGGACATCTGACGGATGACAGTTACAGATTCCATAAAAAAATGGGCTTTACGCTGGTTGGGCGTTTTCATAACAGCGGCTATAAGTTTGGTGAATGGTACGATATGATCTGGATGGAGAAGATGATCGGCGAGCACGAGAAGGATATGCCGGATGTAAGATTTGGTCAATGAAAAAGAAATTTATAAAAAACACTTGCAAAAAGATAATCCAAGCAATATAATACAAGAGAAGTGCAAAGAGGCACAGAGCGAGAAGCTCTGTGCCTCTTTAGTTTTCCAGGTATTAAGTTTTAGGAGGAAATTCAAATGAAAACAGGTACAGTAAAATGGTTTAATGCAAAAAAAGGATATGGATTTATCAGCGATGAGAATGGTGATGACATTTTTGTACATTTCTCAGCTTTAAATATGTCTGGTTTCAAAGTATTGGAGGAAGGCGACAAAGTTGAGTTCGAAGTAATTGAGGGAGAAAAAGGACCTCAGGCTGCAAATGTAACAAAGCTGTAAGCTGATACATAATGAAGATACCTCATGACAGATTATCGGTACTCAGAATTTTGAGAAACGAGGATCGTCATGGGGTATTTTTTTGTGGATTCTTGCGGAAATTATGATTATATATTAGAATAGCGGCACAGGAGAAAGAAAACATGAACAATCCAATAAAAGAATTAACAAAGAAGGAATGGATCATCTGGTTAGGGTCTATTTGTATCGTATGCGTATCGAACCTGCTGACAACAGATTTTGATCTGCCGACTCTGGTAGCTGCATTAGTGGGTGTAACTTCGCTGATCTTTGCAGCAAAGGGAAATGTATGGGCGCAGATCCTAATGGTGATATTCAGTATCCTTTATGGGATCATTTCCTACCGGTTTCATTACTGGGGCGAGATGATCACGTACCTTGGCATGACAATGCCTATGGCAATCTGGTCTATGATCACATGGCTCAGAAATCCGTCCGGCGGAAACGGAAATGTCGTAAAGATCCAGAAGCTGAACCGGAAGCACATCATAGGGCTTATTATATCCGGCGTGATCGTAACGGCAGTATTTTATTATATTTTAGTTGTATTCGATACCCCGAATATTATATTCAGCACCATATCGATCGTAACCAGTTTTCTGGCAGCGGCACTTACGATGCTCCGTTCCTCGTATTATGCAGTATGGTATGCGGCAAATGATATCGTGCTGATCATTTTATGGGTGCTTGCCTCGATGGAGAACCCTGCCTATATCCCGGTCGTTGTGAATTTCGGTATCTTCTTTATCAATGATATGTATGGCTATATCAGTTGGAAAAGGCGAGAACGGATACAGCTGTAAAATGCAGAAAAAGCGGGTTGTTGGTACTATTACTTTACACAAGAGAGTTTGTAGCTGTGGAGCTGAAGAAGTTACCGACTAATAAAAAACAGAATCCCCGCTATGGTGTGTTTTACTATTCATGAAGCAAGCCTTTGGGAGCGTCGGTTCTTAGTGAGTCGATATATGCGACGAACTTTTCATAGGTATGGAATAGTGAGACAGGCAGAAAATAAATCAGCCCTTGGGGTTATATATACCATGTACAAGCCTGCCCACGCTGTGTAACTTCGAACTAATCTCGGCAAAGCCTCGATAAGGTCTCAGGTTACTCATGTCGGTACTTGGCGATCCATGAAAATGGGAGCCTTAGTACCGCTACATGAGGGTAGAACGAAAGTGTCTTGTACAAGGTATATTATAACCCCAAGGGCTGATTTATTTTCGTATGTGTGATTAGTTCTTCGAACAGCGGAACAGCAGATCCTCCCAACGGCGATCCACTTCCTCCTGATACTGAACGAGTAAATGCTCATTTTCAGGCTTGAACAAATGCTTGAAACGTCCCTGTGTCCGTAAGAAGTCCTCGATCGGAAGCTTCTTCTTAGGAGAATAACTTAAGATCCATTTGCCTTCGATGACTTCAAATAAAGGCCAGTAGCAGGTCTCAACCGCCAGCTTACAGAGATCCATGATCTGTTCGGTAGGATAACGCCAGCCACGAGGACAAGGAGCCATAACATTTAAGAAAGCAGCACCAGGTGTGTAGATGGCTTTTTCGGATTTCTCATAGATATCACGCATATTACCAAGCAGAGTAGTCTGACCGACATAAGGGATATCATGAGCTGCCATAACCTGTGCCAGATCCTTACGGTTCTGCATCTTACCGTTTGACTGGGAACCGACAGGAGTGGTAGTTGTATCTGCATACATCGGAGTAGCAGAAGAACGCTGGATACCGGTATTCATGTAAGCACCATTATCGTAGCAGACATATACCATGTCATGACCACGCTCCATAGCACCGGATAAAGACTGAAGACCGATATCATAAGTACCGCCGTCACCGCCAAATGTTATGAATTTGTATGTTTCATCTAATTTACCTTTTTTCTTTAATACATGATAAGCAGTCTCTACACCGGAGAGGGTAGCACCTGCATTCTCAAATGCATTATGAATGTAACTGTCTTCATAAGCAGTATATGGATACATGAAGGTGGAAACCTCCAGACATCCGGTAGCATTACCGATAACTGCTTTGTCACCCTCATGAAGGGCACGGAGTACATTACGAACTGCGATCGTACCGCCGCAGCCTGCGCACATTCTATGACCTGGAGCAAGACGCTCAGGCTTGTTCATTACTTCTTTAAAATTATATGCCATTTTGTCTTACCTCCTTACTTTCTAAGCCCAATATACTGATACTGTGGAATGGTCTTGCCCTGCTCGATCATTTCCTCTAACTGGTTAAATACATCGGTTGCTTCCACTGTTGTATAATCTCTGCCGCCAAGACCGTAGATATAGCTGACAGCTTTTGTAGAAGCTCCGATATCATACAGGTGCTCCTTGATCTCAGCGGATAAAGGACCGCCACCTGCACGGAAGCCTTCGGAACGGTCTAAGATCGCAACTGCTTTTGTATGAGCCAGCGCCTTTGCAATCTCTTCACCGGGGAATGGACGGAAGACACGGAGCTTTAATAAGCCGACCTTCTTGCCCTGTGCGCGTAATGCATCGATTGCTTCTTTTGTCGTTCCTGCTGCGGAACCGATCATAACGATCGCGTAATCAGCATCCTCTAATTTATATTCCTCAAAGAAGCCGTACTGTCTGCCGGAGATCTTTGCAAAATCATCCGCAACATCCAGGATCACCTGCTTGGCATTCTTCATAGCTTCGTTCTGGTTCATTTTGGATTCCATATAGAATGGAGAAGTTGCATATGGACCGACTGCCATAGGCATCTTTGGATTCAACAGGTACTGTTCCGGATTATATTCACCGACAAATGCTTTTACCTTATCATCCTCTAACAGTTCAATATTCTCAACTGCGTGGCTGGTGATGAAACCATCCTGACAGATCATGATCGGAAGACGGACATCCTTGTGCTCCGCAATCCGGTAAGCCTGTACGAAGTTATCATAAGCTTCCTGATTATTCTCTGCATAGATCTGGAGCCATCCGGTATCTCTTGCACCCATACTGTCTGAGTGGTCGCAGTTGATATTGATCGGGCCGGATAAAGCTCTGTTTACAAGAGCCAGTGCGATCGGCAGACGGTTGGAAGCTGCAACATAGAGCTCCTCCCACATCAGCGCCATACCACAGGATGAGGTTGCTGTTAAGACACGGCAGCCGGCAGCGCTTGCACCGATCGCAGCACTCATAGCACTGTGCTCACTCTCGACCGGAATAAACTCTGTGTCGATCTCACCATTTGAAATATATGTAGAAATAAACTGTGGAATCTCTGTAGAAGGTGTGATCGGGAATGCCGGCATGACATCCGGGTTGATCTGCTTGATTGCATAAGACACCGCTTCATTTCCTGATAAACGTTCTCTGATACCCATTTATTTGCCCTCCTTCATCGTAATAGCACCAAACTTACACTGATAAGCACAGATACCGCAGCCCTTGCAGTGGTTCAGATCGAAGTCAAGACGTTTGCCGCCTACGACAGGGATGCAGCTGTCCGGACAGACCGGTGCACATAACAGACAGTGTACACATTTGCTCTCATCTATGACAGGAGTAGCAGTTCTCCATTCACCTGTGTTAAATGCTTTGGAAGTACCACCGCCGTACACATGGTTACCGGGTGTGATTTCTGTATATTTACTTTTCTCATGTATTCTGCTGATATCTGTTCTCATTACTTGGTTACCTCCTTAAATGCAAGCTCAAGGGCTTTCATATTTCCATCGATAACCTCAGGCTTCTTTGCAAATTTGTGCTGATAGGAAAGTCTCATATCTGCAAGGAAATCATCCTGCTCCATGATACCGCTGACTGCAACGATAGCAGCAAGCATAGGAGAATTCGGGAAGTTCCTGCCGAGTGTCTGCATCGAGATCTCCCGGGCATCTAATGTATAAACTTTTCCTTTGTAGCCATTTAAATGAGGACGAACCTCATCCGGTGTCTTTGGGGTGTTAATGACGATCGCACCATCTTCTTTTAATCCGGCGGTTACATCCACGGATTCCAAGAGGGACTCGTCAACGACAACAACATACTGTGGGGTGTAGATATTGGAATGAACGCGGATCGGATCGCTGCTGATTCTGTTATAAGCAGTGATCGGTGCACCCATTCGCTCCGGACCATATTCCGGAAAACCCTGAACGTATTTTCCTGTTTTAAAAGCTACGTCTGCAAGCAGCAGAGCAGCAGTTTTGGCACCCTGGCCGCCCCGGCCATGCCATCTGATCTCAATCGTATCTTTCACTTTTTAATCTCTCCTTGTGACTATAAACGCATCGATATGTCAGAATGAATATAGAAATGATTTCCCTTATGATTTCAGACAAATAGAAGGTTTATTGAAAAAATTTCTTAATAAAACGTAGACTTTTTTATTATATCATGTATAAATAAGAAGTAAATAAAAATTTTTTTGTAAATAAGATAAGAAATTTGAACGAATAAAAAACGGAAAAGTGCAGGTAATAGGATTTTGTAATAGTGAAAAATGAGGTATAATGAATCGTATCAAGAATGTAAAAAAAGAGGAGAGAAAAATGTCAAAAGGGAAAAAAGTAAAGATCGTAATTGAGGGAATCATTCTGTTGTTTATTGTTTACTGTGTCGTTTTAAAGATGCTGCCGGTATCGACAGGAAGACTGTCAACATACGAAGAGATCAATGATGCAGTAGCAACAGCCGCTTCAAGGTATAAGAATACGGTTACGCTAAAGACAACAGGGGAACCGTATATGGATTATCAGTCGGTCCTTGACAAGTTGATGGAAAAGAATATGTATGCAGGTGGAGAATTCTATGCATTTTCTTATGTATATACGCCGGATTCAGGTGGAGAAAAAGTAGCGGTAAAGATCAATCATATGAGCCGGTTAAAAAGCTTTCTTGTATTTATCCGTTCCGGACAGATTTCGGGGAAGATAAAGGGGCTGTCAGATTACGAGAAGGTGAAAGCGGTACATGATTATATTATCTTACATAATGAATATAACCGCTCATCCGGTGGCGCATGTAATACTCTGTACAGAGGCGATTCGGCATGTAACGGATATGCGCTGGCATTTTATATCATTATGAAAAAAGCCGGAGTCCCGGTCACCTGTGAATATGGTTTTGGACTGGAATCCGAGCATCTGTGGAATCGGGTTCAGGTGGATGGACACTGGTATAATATCGATTTGACATGGGATGATCTTGGTGGACAGAATGTCGGGTATGATTATTTCCTTAAATCTGATGCGGACTGGCAGGGACATGATCATGGCGGTTCCGATGCAGAAACCTCTATGGATGTGACAGGAAAGACGGCAGCGGAATATTATAGAATGTTCCCGAATTATAATGCGATCATGATCTGGTCGATCATCGGAGTGATCGCGGCAGGATTTGCATTATATATCTGGCTGCTTGACCGGAAGATGAAACGGAAGAAGTTAGAGAAAGCCCGTCTGGAAGCACAGGAGGAAGCGCAGAGAATGGAAGAACTCCATAAGAGAATGCAGGTGGTTACAAGTGCATTTACAGATGAAGCGACCGTTCCGGCGAATGAAAATGCGGTCACGGACTATCAGACAGCACCATATACAACACAGATGGCAGAGAATGTAGATGAGACTACCATGAATCATGAACAACCTCAGACTGCGGATTCTGCTGAAAGTGCTTCACAGAATAAAGGCAGTGGTGCTCATTCAGGGTTCCGGTTGAAGCAGGATGATTAAAAATATTATAATGAAAACTTTCATCGGCATAGTTGTTCACAACTATGCCGATTTGTGTTAAAATAAACAGCGATTGACAAAATGAGAAAAAGAATCACCAACAAATTAGGAGGAAATAGAATGATTAAATTATTTGACAATGGTGCTTATCTTTTAAATGGCACAGAGCTTGTAGAAGACAATGTCGATGCAAATGCGATCCTTACACAGAAGTTAGGTACAGCTCCATCCAAGGAAGAAGCTGCAAAGAATACTATGGCATATGGTATCCTGGAGAAGCACAACACATCTGACAATATGGACAATCTTAAGATCAAATTCGATAAGATGACCTCTCATGATATAACATTTGTAGGTATTATCCAGACAGCAAGAGCTTCAGGACTGAAAGAATTCCCAATCCCTTATGTCCTTACAAACTGTCACAACTCCTTATGTGCAGTTGGTGGTACGATCAATGAGGATGACCACATGTTTGGTCTTTCCTGCGCAAAGAAATTCGGTGGTGTCTATGTTCCGCCTCATCAGGCTGTTATCCATCAGTTCGCAAGAGAAATGCTTGCAGAATGTGGCGCAATGATCCTTGGTTCCGACAGTCATACCCGTTATGGTGCGCTCGGTACAATGGCGATCGGCGAAGGCGGCGGAGAACTTGCAAAGCAGCTCTTATGCAGAACTTACGATGTAGCTAAGCCCGGTGTAGTAGCAATCTATCTGGACGGAGAAGTTGCAAAGGGAGTAGGTCCTCAGGACGTTGCTCTTGCGATTATCGGTGCAACTTTCCAGTGCGGTTATGTTAAGAATAAGGTAATGGAATTTGTAGGACCTGGTGTTGATAAATTATCTGCTGATTTCCGTATCGGTATCGATGTAATGACAACCGAGACAACCTGCCTGTCCTCTATCTGGAAGACAGATGAGAAGATCAAGGAGTGGTATGATACACACTACAGACCGGAAGCATATAAGGAAATGAATCCGGGTTCTGTTGCTTACTATGATGGTGTTGTATATGTGGATCTGTCAAAGGTAAAACCAATGATCGCTATGCCATTCCATCCAAGCAATACATATACAATTGAAGAATTAAATGCAAACCTGATGGATATCTTAGACGACTGCGAGAAGCGCGCACTGGTTAGTCTGGATGGTAAGGTTGATTTCACATTAAAGGATAAAGTCCGTGATGGCAAGTTATATGTAGAACAGGGAATCATTGCCGGATGTGCCGGTGGTGGATTCGAGAACATCTGTCAGGCAGCGGATATCATCCGTGGAAGAAGCATCGGTGCAGATGAATTTACATTATCTGTATACCCTGCATCAACTCCTATCTATATGGAGCTTGCAAAGAACGGTGTACTGGCTGACCTGATCGAGACAGGTACGATCGTTAAGACAGCATTCTGCGGCCCTTGCTTTGGTGCCGGAGATACACCTGCAAATAATGCATTATCAATCCGTCATTCAACCAGAAACTTCCCGAACCGTGAAGGCTCCAAGATCCAGAATGGTCAGATCTCATCCGTTGCACTTATGGATGCACGTTCGATCGCAGCTACAGCAGCAAATAAGGGATACCTTACAGCAGCTACAGATCTGGATGTTGAATACAAGGGACAGAAATATTTCTTCGATAAGAGCATTTATGACAGACGAGTTTACAATGGTGTCGGCAAGGCTGATCCATCTGTTGAGATCAAATTTGGTCCGAATATCAAGGACTGGCCTGAGATGATCGCACTGACAGACAACCTGTTATTAAAGGTTGCATCTGTTATTAACGATCCTGTAACAACTACAGATGAACTTATTCCATCCGGTGAGACATCTTCCTACCGTTCAAATCCGCTTGGACTTGCTGAGTTCACTTTATCCAGAAAGGATCCTGAATATGTAGGCCGTGCAAAGGCAATTCAGGCAGTTGAGAAGAAGAGAGAAGAACTTGGATGCTTCTGCAAGGCAGATGAATCCATGAAGCCTATGATGAAAGAGATCAAAGCAAAATTTGCAGATCGTGAGATCACAGGTTCCAATACCGGTTACGGTAGTACGATCTTTGCAGTAAAGCCGGGTGACGGTTCTGCCAGAGAGCAGGCTGCTTCCTGCCAGAAGGTACTTGGCGGCTGGGCAAACATTGCCAAGGAATATGCAACAAAGCGTTACAGATCCAACCTGATCAACTGGGGTATGCTTCCATTCATCATGGAGGAAGATTTCGCATTTGATAATGATGATTATGTATTTATTCCGGGTATCCGTGAGGCTGTTCAGAATAAGGACGAGATCATCAAGGCATATGTGGTAAATAAAGACTTCAAGGAATTAGACCTGAAGCTTGGAAGCCTGACCGATGATGAGAGACAGATCATTATGGATGGCTGCCTGATCAACTACTATAAGAACAATTAAGAATCAGGAAATGATATAGATACAAAAAAGCCGGAGTGATCCGGCTTTTTTGTTAAGTACAATATAGGAGAAACAACATGATATATATAGGAAATCACCTGTCGTCCTCCAAAGGCTTTGAGGCGATGGGAAAGGCAGCATTAAAACTTGGTGCAAATACATTTGCATTTTTTACAAGAAATCCACGGGGCGGAAAGGCGAAAGAAATCGATCCGGTAGATGCGGAACGGTTACGTTCTCTGATGGAGGAACATCATTTTGGAAAACTGGTCGCACATGCACCATATACGATGAATGTCTGTGCAGCAAAACCGGATATTCGGGAGTTCTCATGGAATATCTTAAAGGATGATATGGAGCGGATGGAGTATCTTCCGGGAAATTATTATAATTTCCATCCGGGGGCACATGTTGGTCAGGGGGCAGAAGAAGCCATACCTGTAATTGCTGATGCATTAAATCATGCGATCAAACCGGAACAGAGTACAGTCGTATTACTTGAAACAATGGCAGGCAAAGGCTCAGAAGTCGGAAGAAATTTTGAAGAACTGGAACGTATCATAGAGCTGGTTGACTGCAAGGATAAGATCGGGGTATGCTTTGATACCTGTCATACATGGGATGGTGGCTATGATCTTGTGGAAGATCTGGATGGTGTGCTTCACACGTTTGATCAGATCATCGGACTTGACCGTTTAAAAGCTGTTCATCTAAATGACAGTATGAATGTGAGAGATTCACACAAAGACCGACATCAGAAGATCGGAGAGGGTGAGATCGGAGCAGAAGCATTAAAACGGATTGTAACGCATCCGTTGCTTGCCGGTAGACCATTTATCTTAGAGACGCCAAATGATGATGCAGGATATGCAAGAGAGATAGCAATGATAAAGAGCTGGGCGGATTTCTAAATTATTTAATATATGGCAGTAATGCAGCTAAGACATTTCTGACTGTATTCCTGCGCTTTTTAGGAATGGAGTCAATTAGAAGATCTAAATCATCTTTTAGAATATAATTGGTAGATTCATCGTTGGGGAAACAGGTTGTTCCATTAATAAGATAATCAATGGATACATCCAAAGCAGAGGCAATATTCGCTAGAGTATAGATGCTCATTGTTTTCAATCCCCGTTCAATTTCATACACATAGTGAGGAGAAACGTCTATTTTTTCAGCAAATTGTTCCTGAGTAAAATGGCGTTTTTTTCTTATTTCTTTTACACGTAAGCCAACCTCAAAAATATCCATGATAATGTAACCTCCAATTGTAAAAAATATATAGAGCAACTGATTTTACATGCACTAGCCGACAGCTACGATAAATGCTAAAATGTTGCTAATGGCTATAATAAGTGATATAATTTACTAAATATCAAAAGAAAACGTAGGAGGGAAAAGTATGGGTTTAGTTAGTTTGATTCAATACGAAGGAGATAATTCAACCATTATTTGGAAACATCCAGAGGTGGATTTTAATACAGGAACACAGCTTATTGTTCATGAATCACAAGAAGCAATCTTTTTTTTAAACGGTGAGGCACTTGATACATTTTCAGCGGGACGACATACTTTAGATACACAGAATATTCCACTATTGACAAAAAAATTATTCTCAAAAGTGACAGGTGATCAGACACCATTCCATGCAGAAGTCTATTTTGTAAATATGGTAGAGCAAATGGGAATTAAATGGGGAACAGATAATCGAGTTTATTTTGTGGATCCGTGTAATAATGATTATTCATTTCCAGTAGGTGCCAGAGGGGAACTTAGTCTTAAAGTAAATAACTCCAGAAAATTATTATTAAAATTAGTAGGAACAGAAGAAGGATTAAATATAAACAAACTATATGATTATTTCCGTGCACCTATAATGATGCATATTAAATCGTTTTTACCGAAGGTTCTACGAGAAGGTCGTGTATCTATATTTGATCTGGATCAGCATCTTGCAGAATATTCAAAACAGCTTCAACAATTGTTAATTTCTGAAATGGATGATTATGGTATTACTCTCGAGAAGTTTTGGATTACCGATATTTTAAAACCAGAGGATGATCCTACATATATAGAATTGCGGAAGTTGAGAGGAAGACAGTCAATTATTACACCAGAGTCTGCTTTGCGAAGACAACAGGCATTATATGATCAGGAAATAGAATTGACTAGACAAAGGACAGAAGTTGAAAAGGAACGCATGCGTGCAATGATGCAGGTAGAAAATGAACTCTATCGACAGCAACAGCTTGGATATTCTTATGTAGATTCTCGAAAATATGACGTTATGGAAAAACTTGCAGAAAATGAGGGCACAGGTAGTGATCTTAGAAATGCAGCTATGGGATTAGGCATGGGATTCGGTATGGGCGGTCCAATTGGAAGTGCATTTGGAGATCTAGCATCTTCAACTTTAAACACACAACAGAATCCGTATGCAATGAATCTGGATAATGTAATTTCGCAGAATGATGTATCGGGGAATACAGGATATGGAGTACCGCAGATGGAAGTTAATAGTAATATACCTGATATGCTTCATTTGCAGGGAAATGTAGATGTAAGGGATCAATCAGATATGATTCAGGAACAGAATGTGTCTCTTTCGGATGGTAGTCAGGATGTAAATACGAACACAGATGATATTTTAGGAAACGAATATGTGTATTGTGAAAATTGTGGAAATAAAATGCGAAGGACTGCAAAGTTCTGTTCAGAGTGTGGAACAAAGAGGGAGGTATAAAAGATATGAATTCAAATAAAAATCTATTATATGCGATTATAGGTATATTGTTTGTTGCGATAAATGTTATTATTTTTGTTTTGCCATTTAAACATGATGGAAGTTTTTGGACTGGCTATGCTTTTTTTGTAACTGCGTTTGTTTTGGCATTTGGAGTAGTATTGTACATTGTGTATGCAAGCAGAAAAATAGATGATATTTTTTTGCGCTTTCCTATAAGCACATATACATATGGATTCTTGGTTCTAGAATTGATATTGAATCTGATTATTATGGCAATTCCAAGCTTTAGTATCCGGATTGCGGTATTGTTTAATGTTATTATAATTGCAATTTTTATGATTATTATCATTGCGAATATGATGACCGTAAATCACACGGAGACAGTTGAGATTAATGTGAAAGAGAAAAAAGAGTATATTAAAACTTTAATAATGGATATTAAAGAGTGTGAAAATGAGACAACAAATCCATTAATTCTGAAAAGTTTGCGTAGTTTAGAAGAAACAGTAAAATACAGTGATCCAATGAGCAATGATTCGTTGATTCCATTGGAGCAGCAGGTAGTGGCACAAGTTAATCAAATTCATGTATTGTTGAAAGATGGACAGGAAGATGCAGTATATGACTGCATAAAAAAAGCAGCAGATCTTATGGCATCACGGAATCAGAAGTGTAGAGTTTTAAAATAAACATAATGATAAAATATATTAGCTGATATTTTTAGAAAACATGAAGAGTATACGAATGATGAGGAGAATAGACGATGGAATTATTCAAATATAAATGTCCTATGTGTGGTGGTGAATTAGATGTCAATGAAGAGATAACGGTAGGCATTTGTCAGTATTGTAATTCTACAATTGCAATACCAAAAAATCTGGGAGAACGGAGCCAGATGTACAATCGTGCAATCTATTTGCGTCAGAACAATGAATTTGACCGTGCTATCGGTGTATATGAAGACATGCTGAAACGGGATAATACGGATGTGGAGGCACATTTTGGTTTGTTCTTAAGTAAATATGGTATTGAATATGTGGAGGATCCAAGAACAAGGGAGCGAAAACCAACCTGTCATAGATTACAGACACGGTCTGTATATGCAGATAGTGATTACAAAGCGGCAATAGAATATGCGGATCCGATGAGCAGAGATGTATATGAGAGTGAAGCAGTACGAATCAATGCAATTGTAAAACGAATACAGGAGTTGGCAGCAAATGAAAAACCATATGATATTTTTATCTGCTATAAGGAAACAGATATAGGAGATGAGAGAACAGAGGACAGTCGTATCGCACAGGAGTTATATCAGCGGCTGGAACGGAAAGGTTATCGGGTATTCTTTGCCAGAAAAACATTGGAAAACCAGTTGGGATCAGAGTATGAACCAGTTATATTCTCAGCAATAAATACAGCAAAAGTCATGATTGTTCTGGGAACGAAAAAAGAGTACTTTAATGCTGTCTGGGTGCGAAACGAATGGAGTCGTTATATAGAGCTTGTAGCTGAAAATCCGGAAAAGGTACTGATACCGGTCTATAAGAATATGTCTGCATATGATCTTCCAGATGAACTAGCAGTGTTTCAGTCGCAGGATATGGGGCGACTTGGGTTTATGGAAGATTTACAGGATGCAATAGAAAAAATTTTGCATAAGGGAAAAAGAAAGCGTTCTTATCAGGCAGATGAAGTATCTATGCAGTCAGATCCGATGAGCATAGAAAGAAAGCTAAATAATGCTGAGACCTATATAACATTAGGAGAAAAGAAAAAGGCAGAAGAAGTGTATCAGGAAATTATAAGTGAGTTTACAGGAGATTACCGTGGATGGTGGGGAATGTTTTTGATGCTTACCGATAACTTAAATCGGACTGATATCAGTTTGGATGAACTTCAGATGGCTGTCAAATATGCTGGAAACGCTTTAAAACTGGTTACTGCAAATGTCCTTTTAGAAAAACAAAATCAATATAATACATATATTAATGAAGTAACAAAATTGTTAATGGCAACAATGAGAAAACTGTTTAGTGCAAATGGTAAAGATGCAGCTACAGCTTATAAAGAAAAAATTGCATCAATATTATCATATGATTATCGTATTTATTTAGAATATGCGGACATGATTTCCCGATGTTATACAGATGTTACAGATGCTGAAACTGTATTATCATCTCTTTATCAGGCATATTCGATGGCTTCAGATGCTGAAAAAGAAGAGATAGCATCGTTATGTGAAAATTATAAACGTATTTGTGAACAAAAGTATAAGGAATTTGTACAACAGGAAGATGCAATTGCGAAGCAGATACAAATACATGACCAAAAAGTAGCAGATAATAAGAAATTGATTGTAGAAAAGAAAACAGCAATAGAAAAAAATAAATCGTTGTTAGAAGAAAAATATGAAAAATATAAATTATATAATAATGATATTAGTATTGCTGTAGTTGTTTCAGTATTAGGGACGTGTTTTGCTGCATTTGAAACAACTAGACTGGGTGGAAGTTATGAAATTTGTGTCATGGTTAGTGTATTAGCGTTTTGTGTTTTATTGGCCAGTTTATATTTTTTGATACATAATATATTGAAAAAAGGAGAAGCGCAATTATCAAATGAGATTGATGGAATAACAGACCAAATTGAAGATATGGAAAATATATGTGCTGATTTAGAACAAAAAATAAAGGTTTTGTATGCTGAAAAGAATCAAATTATACAGGATCGAAACGAATTGCAAAGTCAAATCGAATATTTGAAGAAATATATCGTTTAGAGATTTTGTTGGCGTGGAAAGAGAGGGATAAATATTAAATGAAAATACAATTGTTATCAGATAATAGAATAATTGGAACCACAATTTGTGAGATTATATCCTTTCCAACGCCACGAGAAAGTAATAATGGGATGCAGGAGGCATTATTACGCAATTATCAGGAGTTTGAACGATTGCTGGGAGAATTCTATAAGCTTGGAGTGGATACATCAACAATGATAGAGTGTATCTGGATTACAGAGCCTGTGGAAAAACAGGCATTTAAATCAAAGATACATGTTTATTTTGTAATTCGTAAAATAGGAAAAGATAAAAAAATAGTGTCCAGCACTTTGACTTACATAGAAGAAAGTGTATATCAGTCGCTTCTTGCAAGACAATATAATGTCAGAAAAAATATTGAGCAGGAAGGACTATTTGAATTTATTCATGGATTGGATAAGAGGAGCATTTTGTCAATTACAAAATCTGAACATTGCAATTATAATATAAATTCTATATATCCATATTATTATGCAGATGTAGTACCACTAAAAAATACAGAAAATTTTAAAACAGTTGTAACAGCGATGAGCCAGATGAAAGAATGTGCAATATCTTTTCAATTATTTCCAGTACAATTTTCATCAAGAGAAATTTACTATATCAATGAATTGACGGCACAATTAAGCCGATTATCATCCGGGATAATGTTGCATCATCAAATGTACAGAGATGTATCGGCTGTAGAGCCTGGAAAAGTAATGAATTATTATAATCAACAACGAGGAGCAGCTAATTTTTTATATAATTTTATTATATTTGGAGAGCGACAAAATTGTTTAAATTTATCTGCTAAATGTATGAGTCTTCTTCAGGCAGGAAAAGAGGAGGTATGTTCTGCAAAATTTCAGTGTATTGACATATCATCCGAAGGATTAAGCGTAGAACGAGAATTTGCAATTTATCCATGGAATATTTTAAATTTGTTGATGACAAAATATCGGAATCGAAATTTGCTGGCAGGTTTTGCTTTAGCAAGAGAATTACAACGAATGCCATATATTATGACGGCAGGGGAGGCTGCAGCATTTTTTCGTTTGCCATTATTTGAACAAGGGATGACTGCTATTCAAAGTAATCAGGCGGCAGAAAGTCTGGAACAATTTGACAGAGCAGTTGTAAGTGAATCGAATATACTATTTGGACAATTGCTTGCAAATGATGGACAGTCATTGGTTATTGGGGCACCAGGGAATGCATTTACAAAACATGCATTAATTGTAGGTACACCAGGATCAGGAAAAACAACATTTTCGATACATTTATTATTACAATTTGCAAAAAAAGGAATTCCATTTCTTGCAATTGAACCAACTAAGACCGAATATCGGGCAATGATAGATGCGGTTCCCAATTTACAAATATTCACACCAGGGAATAATAGAGTTTCACCGTTTATTGTTAATCCATTTATTCCACCGAAAGGGATCAGTATTGAACAGTATATACCAAGTTTATCCAGTGCATTTAATGCTGCATTTTCCATGCCTGCACCATTAGATATGGTATTTCTTAAGGCAATACGGACCTGTTATACAGAATATGGATGGAAAGATTACAGTACGATAGACGATCCGGATGTTCATTTATTTGGAATGTATGAATTTATTTTAACATTTAAAAAAATAATAGGTGGTATGAATTATGGAAGGGAAGTAAAAGGAAATATTGAGAGTGGAGGACTGCTCCGTTTGACAAACCTTTTAGAACAGAATAGTAACATTTACGATACAATACATACAATTCCCATAGAAGATTTATTATCGAAACCAACAGTATTGGAGCTAAATGCAATTGAGAATGCAGAACAGAAATCTCTGATTATGGCATTGTTATTGATTAATATATGTGTATATACAAAACATAATGTACTTGGAGACGGAAAACTAAAGAATATTATGCTGATTGATGAGGCTCATGTTTTACTTTCTGGTAGTATATCTCAGACAGATGGTGCAGAGGCAAAGGAATCGACTGTGCGAGCTCTTCAAAATATGATTGCAGAGATTCGATCATATGGTACAGGTATTATCATTGCTGATCAGACTCCATCGAAAGTAAGTCGGGAAATAGTTGCTAATACAGATATAAAGATTATGTTTCGATTAGTAGAGGCAGATGAAAGACGACTTATTGCAGATAGCACCAATATGAATGATAGTGCTATGCAGAAACTGTCTGGATTGAAAGTTGGAGAAGCTTATGTATTTTATAATAAACTTGAGTCACCACAGATTATAAAGACGGAGGATATCCGAGAACAGGAAGGGATACGTTTAAGCGTGACCGATCAAGAGATTAACAGGCGTATGACATATTGGAATACACATAGACAGTTATTAAAACCATTTGTAGAGTGTGATTATTGTGAATTATGTACAAATGTTTGTGATTTTGATGTTCGATCGAATGCTGATTATTATGCAAACCGCATCTTTTCGTTATATCGAAAAGCAATAAAAGATAATGGAACATTTGCAAGGGTGATTATGATGGTTCCTGAGATAATTGCAGGAATTAAGGAAGACAAGACAGATTGTCAAGAAAAGAAAAGGTTAATTTTTTGTACAAGATTACGTTTGATACGAAAAGTCCAATTGGAAATGAATGTAAGATTGCATCCAAAGGATATAAAAAAGTTATTGTTATGTGAGGTAAAGGAATAAATGAAAGAGTGGGAAACTGTTACAGAAGAACTGGAAATTGGTTGCTGGGATGAAAATAATTTATCGGATGAATTGGATTATGATGTAGAAAGTATGCAAGAGTTACCTGATCAGGAGGATGTTGAATCATACGAAAAAAATGGTTATGAATATGAGAAAGACTCGCAGGGACATATACTTTATGCTGGTGGTGATTTAAGATTGGAAGAGGGAATTAGGAATCAATCAGCACAACTTCAAGCGGGTGGCGCGGATAGACGAAGTGATGATGATGGAGGACACTTGATAGGAACAAGGTTCGGAGGAGCAGGTGATCTGGATAATCTTGTTGCAGAGAATTGTAAGGTAAACAGAGGAGTTTTCAAAACTCTTGAAGATGAATGGGCGGAGGAATTGGAAAAAGGTAATCAGGTGCATGTAGAAATACAACCACAATATCAGAATATGACAGAACGACCACATATCATCATGGGGACGGCTGAGTTTTCAAATGGTGAGGGCACATATACAGATTATTTTTCAATAACAAACGAGAATCTTGAAAGTGAGGAATTTGCATTTGATGATACATTTCGTAACGAATCAGAATATCCTAATGTTATGGATGATATCCAAGATGAGTATCAGGTGGAATTGAATGAAACATTTAATCGTAATGAAGTTAAAAAAATATATAAGAATGAATCAGAGCTTTATTGATATATTTCATCTAAGAATGAAGGAGGGTTAAAAATGGATGAAGATTTTGAACCAGTGGAAGATTTTGAACCAGTGGAAGATTTTGAGCCAGTAGAAGATTTTGAGCCAGTAGAAGATCTTGAACCAGTAGAAGATTTTGAACCAGTGGAAGATTTTGAGCCAGTAGAAGATTTTGAACCGGTAGAAGATTTTGAGCCGGTAGAAGGTATGGAACCAATGGAAGATGATATTCCGGATATTGAAGCATTAGAAGGATATGAAGAGGGAGTAGATGACATGGATTCTGTTGAACTGGAATCAGATATTAGTCGTACTGATCAAATTGATGCTTTGTATGATTTGAAAGCAGAATTGGAAACATATAAGGATGTTGATGATGATGATCGGGATCCTGATGAAAAAATATTATCTCTACATATGTAACCAATGAAATACCCTTCGATATAGTTCAAGCGTATAATTCTTGCTTTGTTATATTGAAGGGTATTTTTTAGAGATTAGATTCATTCATTTTATATAGATTCAATCTTATTTCTCTGTTTTCACTAATTCCGATAATGAAGTTGCAAGTCCTGCAACACCCTGAATATCAGATGGAATAATGATCTTGGTTGACTTGCCGTCGGCAGCCTTTGCGAAAGCTTCCAGACTCTTGATCGTAAGAACCTGATTAGATGGAGCAGATTCATTTAAGAGACGGATACTGTCTGCATTTGCCTGCTGTACAGCGAGGATAGCCTGTGCCTGACCTTCAGCTTCACGGATCGTTGCTTCCTTCTTAGCTTCTGCGCGAAGAATCTGTGACTGCTTCTCAGCTTCTGCTTCCAGGATAACGGACTGTTTGTTACCTTCTGCAATAAGGATTGCGGATTTCTTTTCACCTTCTGCTTTCAGGATCTGTTCACGTCTTTCACGTTCTGCCTTCATCTGTTTTTCCATGGCATCCTGAATCGCTGCAGGTGGGATAATATTCTTTAGCTCAACACGGTTTACCTTGATGCCCCAAGGATCAGTTGCTTCGTCCAGGGTAGCACGCATCTTTGTGTTGATCGTCTCTCTGGATGTCAGTGTCTGGTCAAGTTCGAGATCACCGATGATGTTACGGAGAGTAGTGGCTGTCAGGTTTTCGATTGCCATGATCGGATTTTCAACACCATAGCAGAAAAGCTTTGGATCTGTGATCTGGAAGAAAACGACAGTATCGATTCTCATTGTAACGTTATCTTTCGTGATAACCGGCTGTGGAGCGAAGTCTACAACCTGTTCCTTTAAGGTAACACGACGTGCGATCTTATCGATAATAGGCATCTTCATATGAAGACCTACGGACCATGTACCGCAGTAGGTTCCCAGACGTTCGATAACGTAAGCGTGTGCCTGTGGGACGATCTTGATTGTGCTGCAGATAATAATGATAGCAATGAATACTAAGATAATTACTAGCCATGTGAGTGGTGAATCCATAATAAGTACCTCCTTTAAGTGGCGACAGATATAGTATCTGTCAAATTAAATAAATTATATTCTGCTGACAATAAGTTTTACGCCGGAAACCTCATTGATCGTGACTTCGGTTCCCTGGGGAATAATATCAGTTTCATCAGCAGCACGTGCGGTCCATTCGAGACCATTTACTTTTACCTGCCCGGTAGCCTTTAGATTATCAATGGTTTCAGATACGATCACCTGTTTGCCGACCAGACTTTCAACATTTGTTTTTTCCATATCGGATAATTTGAAATGTTTTAAAGCCACAGGCCTTGTAGTAAACAGAAGAACTAATGAAATAACTGCAAAGATCAATATCTGGATGATCAGTGATGTACCAAAGAATACAGAGATCGCAGATACCAAAGCTCCTCCCGCGAACCAGATGGTTGTAAGTCCGAGAGTAATGATTTCGATAATTATACAGACCATAAAGATAACGGACCAGATAATTAATTGACAGATTAATTCATTTTCCATAAGAACACCTCCTTTATGCCTCCCCGGTCTTAGGTAAAATATGTTTTGTGGTTTGTTAAGAACCCTTAAACATGTCACTATTTTACTATGTAACTAAAGTGTCGACAATGCTTTTTTCAAAAATATAGGGTTATTTAAGGTTCATTTTTTGAACGATTTTGGATTTGGTAAAGTCATGGTTAAATCTATTTAAAATCTATTAAAAATGGGAAATTCTATTGCCTGACTTTTTGAAACAGTATATAATTTTTTCAGGTTGTTTATAATTATATGTAAGAATAAATCCATTGATGTGTTGTTATAGGAATGGAATGAAACGACATATCTGATATTGGGTTTTGAATGTGGAAAGGGAAAGGTTATCAGACAAAATTGGGAAATGAAAGAAAAAGACGGCTGTTTAAGGCGGGAACGATCATATTTCTGGTAATTGCAGCAGCGCTTGTATTTAATAAGATATTGGAGGAGTGGACAGGCTTTCGGAAGGTATTGGATACGATAACCGGGGCGGCAGCACCGATTATAATTGGTTTTGTGATCGCTTTTTTGTTGAATCCGGTGCTTATCTTTTTTGATCGTCTGTGTCATACGATCTTGCAGGATCGGGTGATCAAAGACAAGAAAAAACTGTTTCATGTATCAAGAGCCATATCGATCATTATAACGATCATTTTGTTCCTTGGTCTGCTCACGGGTTTGATCTGGATGGTAGTGCCACAGGTCATCGACAGTATCAATCTTCTTATATCCAATATGGATAATTACTATAATAATATCATGAAGGCGATCAATACCATTTATGATAAATTCAAGAACCTTGGCGAATCCGAAGAAATGGTAATGAATGTCGTAAACACTGTATATGACCGCTTACAGAAATGGGTAAATACAGATGTTGTTCCGAATCTGGATAAGATTGTATTGAATATCAGCTCCGGTGTTGTGGGCGGATTGAAGTTCATTTATAATTTCCTGATCGGTATTGTAGCATCTATCTATGTGATGGCGAATAAGGAATATTTGGCTTCCAGAGGAAAGAAAATCGTCTATGCACTGTTTAAACTGAAAAACGCGAATATCATTCTGGATGGACTTGCAAGTGTAAATAAGATATTCAGTCAGTTTATTAATGGTAAGATCGTGGATTCGATCATAATCGGGATTATAACATTTATTTTGACAACGATCGTAGATATGCCATATGCATTGCTGATCAGTGTTATCATTGGTGTGACAAATGTAATTCCGTTTTTTGGTCCGATCATCGGTGCGATCCCATGTGTGTTTATTGTTCTGATCGCAGATCCGATCAAGAGTATCATATTGCTTATCATGATCCTGTGTATTCAGCAGTTTGATGGAAATATTTTAGGACCAAAGATCCTTGGTGATGTAACGGGACTTTCCAGCTTCTGGGTTCTGACCGCGGTTATCGTAGGTGGTGGTATCTTCGGATTCTACGGAATGCTGCTGGGTGTTCCGGTATTTGCATGTATCTACATGTATATCAATAAGACATGTACCGACAAGCTGGAAAAGAAGCATATGGTATCGGTGTCCTCGGAATTTGAGCGAATCAAACGGATCGATGAAGAAACCGGAAAGCCAATCTATCTGACAGAGGAAGAGGAGGATATCCGTTTTCATAAAAAAACTCCGGAGGAAAAAGCAGCTGCAAAGGCAGAACGTGAGGCGAAGCGACATGCGAAGAGGTTATATCAGCAGATTGAGAAAGTGATGCATGCGGAGAAAGCAGATGATCAGTTGGCAGCAACGGAGCATGGAGCTGAAAAGAAGAGCAGTGATGACGACAAAGATGATCAGATGTAGGAAACGTAGCATATTCAGAAATGACAGGGCACATATAGTGTAGCTTTATGTGATAGAATAAGCCGGCAGATATCTATGGGGTATTTTAAACACAAATACCCGGTCATAGCTCTGCCGGCATTCCGTTTGTAATGAGATAAAATGAAAGTAAAATTACTTGCTTGCTTATCATACAAATCGATTTAATTTTTCGTCATAGTTAAAGCCGGCAGATGCCAGTTTTTCGGATACTTCATTTACATTCAGATTCAGATCTGCACATAATTCATCCAGACTCGGATAAAAATCGCGAAGCTTCATATTAATAAAACTAAGGAGCATAACAGGATCTTTTGGAATATTTGAATTAGCCATAGGTGGAAAACCTCCTTTTATAAAAATCTTTTACATATTTTATTTGTAATAAGTATAAAAAACTGGTATATATATAGGGTATTGGAAACGTGTGCCATTTCCGATGTCAGTATAGCAGACGCTGGAAATATGTGCAACCGGATAGAATGGTAGCTGATCGCTTGGTAGTCGGTTACATAATAATCAGGAGAAACAATCATGCAGAATGATAATGGAAAGAAGAAAATAAAGAAGCCGTCCGGTATGAGGACAAATTTTGCTTTTCAGGCGGCAGTACTTGCAGGTGCAGGTATATTATCCCGAGTGATCGGTCTCTTATATCGGTCGCCGTTATTTCAGATTATCGGAGATGAGGGAAACGGATATTATGGTACAGCGTATGCAATCTATTCCATGATATTGATGATCGCAACTTACAGCATTCCGACGGCGGTTTCTAAGATCATTTCAGGGAAATTGGCCTTGGGAGAATACAGAAATGCGAGACGAGTATTTAAATGCGCTTTTATCTATGTAGTATCTGCCGGGTTGGTGGCAGGTATCCTGACATTTGCATTTGCACCGGTTCTGGTAAAGGAACAGCCAAATGCGATTTTAAGCTTACAGATCCTCGCACCGACAATATTTCTGTCGGGCTTTCTTGCTATTTACAGAGGCTATCTTCAGGCATATAAAACGATGATTCCGACCTCTATATCACAGATTATAGAGCAGATTGCAAATGCAGTTGTCAGCGTTCTGGCTGCCTATCTGATGTCCAGACCATTTGCACCGGGAACCTCTGAACATGCAAAATATGGTGCAGCAGGCAGTGCAATGGGAACAGGGGCAGGTGTTCTCTGTGGAATTATTTATATTCTGATCGCATATGCAGGAAGAAGAAAAGAAATCATGGAGACAGTAGAGACTGATGTTTCGTCGAATGTAGAATCATATGGAAAGTTATTCCGGCAGATCGTAATGATCGTAACACCAATCATTATTGCTGCATTTGTGTATAATATTACGACCACCGTAGATATGAAGATTTTCTACAATGTCTTAAACAGTAAAAATGTAGATCGTGTTGAATCTGCAAATTTGTACGGTATTTTTTCCGGTCAGTATATGGTGCTGATCAATCTTCCGGTATCAATTGCATCTGCGGTTGGAACAACCCTGATACCGAATATTTCGGGAGCATTTACCAAGGGTGATAAAGAGGAAACGAATCATGTATACAATCAGTCCATGAGTATCACGATGATGGTGACGATACCATGTGCTGTCGGAATCGGTGTGTTATCAGAACCGATCATCACGCTGTTGTTCCGTGGCGCGGATCCGCTGGTATTTAAGGCATTGACTGCCGGCTGCATATCTGTGGTATTTTATTCATTATCAACACTTACAAACAGTATCTTGCAGGGAATCGGAAAGGTTATGGAGCCGGTGAAGAATGCGACACTTGCATTGTTGATCCATTTAGTATTTCTTGCTGCTATTTTGAAATTTACAGATGCGAAGCTGTTCGGTCTGGTAGCGGCTACGATCCTGTATTCATTACTGGCATGTATCTTTAACCATATATCTGTATCCAAATATATGTCTACAAAGCTTGATGTGAAGAAGATCTATCTTGCTCCTGCTGTTGCGTCGATATTTATGGGAATCGTTGCATGGGGCAGTTATCAGATCTTCTACCACCTGATCCATATGAATTCAGTCAGTGTTGTTCTGGCAATCCTGCTTGCAGTTATTTTCTATGCAGCAGCTATTCTGGCAGTCGGAGGATATACGAAGGAAGAAATCCTTGCTATGCCAAAGGGAACCCTGATCCTGAAGCTTGCAGAAAAACTACATCTGGTGAGAGAGTAGAGAAAGGAACGTGTGATAATTAACTCCCAGATTATTGCACTAAAACAAAAGATGAGCAAATTTAAAAAAATGATCATGCGTATGGCAGACCGGCTTGACAGCAGCTGCGCGCTGGGTGCGATCCGACAGGGTATGATCATGATGATCCCGCTTCTTGTAGTCGGGTACCTGGCGGCGATGTTGATCAATCTACCGATTCCTGCATATCAGACGTTTATAGCGAAATTGTGTGGTGGACATGTACTGGAAATTCTGAATTTCGTATATGCCAGTGTTAATGAGTTCTTTGCTGTTTTTCTGGCAGTAACAACAACGGTCAGTTATGCCATTATGAAACGGAGAAAGCAGGAAATCTATGAAGGTACAGGAAATATTATCATTTTAGTAATTATCACACTGGCTGCTCTGGTAGGGTATTTCGGAATCCAGTACGATGATTTTTCCATTCATTCGTTAAGCAATATGCATGCATTTACGGCACTGTTTGTTGCGCTTATTTCCGGTAAGATCTATTACACAATGAAGAGCAGTCGTTTCTTCAAGGTGAAAAATCAGCGTACGAATACGGACGGTATCTATATTGAAGCAATCGAAGGAATTGCTCCGGCGGTTGTCATTATTGGATTTTTTGCGTTTTTTCGAATTTTGTTACAGGTATTATTTGGAGTAAGCGGTTTTCAGGAATTGGTTGAACGCTTTTTTGATTACCTGTTAAAGCCATTACAGAATGGACTGGGAGCAGGAGTGGTCATTATTTTTCTGACACATGCGTTATGGTTCTTTGGAATTCATGGACACAATATGTTAGACACAGTGATCAAGCAGAATTTTTCTGATATAACAGCCGGAATTTTCAGCAAGACAATGCAGGATGTATTTGTACTTCTGGGAGGAGTGGGAGCCGTTTTGTGTCTGGTGATTGCGATCCTGTTGTTTGCGAAAAAGAAGGGTGTTCGGAATCTTGCATATATGGCAGCACCGAGTTTGGTCTTCAATATCAGTGAAATTGTCTTATTTGGAGTTCCTGTGATTTTGAATCCTATTCTACTGATCCCATTTATGCTTGTACCGATGGTGAATTATCTGGTCACTTATGCTGCAATGTTCTTTGGACTTGTTCCGCACGTGATACATGAAGTTGATTGGACGACGCCTGTTATTCTGAGTGGGTATCAGGCTACCGGTTCCTGGGCAGGAGCAGTTTTGCAGATCCTGTGTCTGGCAATTGGTGTGTGTATTTATAAACCATTTATTCGTATGTATGAAGAACAGCGGGAACTGCGTCTGAAACGTGATGTCAAAAGACTGGTGGAGGAGATGCAGCGCGAGGAGCAGAACAATTCCATCTCACCATATACAAAGCGTGAAGATGAGATCGGACATATGGCCCGTATCCTGGCAGATGAACTTGTTGAAGCAATCAGACGGAAAGAATTGTTCTTAGTGTATCAGCCACAGGTGAACCGTGATGGCAGGTGCATTGGTGCAGAAGCGTTGATCCGTTGGGAGCATCCGGAATTTGGATTTATCTATCCTCCGTTGATCATACAGCTTGCCAAGGAAAAGAAGGTACTTAGTACGTTAGAGAAATTTATCTTTGATACGGCAGGTGCGGCACTGGCACAGGTAAGGGATATCGTACCGGATGATTTCAAGATGTCGGTCAATCTTACAAATGAATCTCTGGAATGGGATGGCATTGAAGCATGTATCGAAAATGTTGTACAGAAATACCAGTTTCCAAATGTACAGCTCGGACTTGAGATCACGGAGCAGGATGCACTTTCTTCGTCCATTGATATAACGAAAAAGATTGAAGCATTGAAGGCGAAAGGTCACAGATTCCTGATCGATGATTTTGGTATGGGACATACGTCGCTGGTTTATTTGCAGACGAAGTATTTTAACATTGTAAAGCTGGATGGATCTCTGACGAGAGACGTTATTCATAATGAAACGAATCGTGATATCATTGCATCAATCGTCTATCTGGGCAGATCTTTGAAATTCAAGATTATTGCTGAATATGTAGAGAATGAAGCTCAGAGAGATGAACTGAAAAAACTTGGCTGTGATGCATTCCAGGGCTATCTCTACAGCAAGCCGATTAAACTTGATGAACTTATGTCGTGGATCAAAGGGTCAGGACATGAAAGCTGAGACATAAACTAAAAAACTCCATGTCCGGTGTCTATATATCTTTATTTCGCAGAACACTTTCGTTCGATCCGGAACGTATCGGTACTAAACTCATCACCTGTTGGTGATTCGTTAAGAACCGACGTTCCGGATAGGTCTGCTTCATAAAATATATAGACACCGGGCATGGAGTTTTTCTGTTATCGTGTGGTGGCTTTGTATGCTTATGCCATCATAGATGTAAGGATCTGGTTGACCAGTTTTCCGTCAGCTTTGCCTTTAACCTTAGGCATCAGCTCTTTCATGATCTTGCCTTTGTCTTTGGCTGTTGGAGCGTCGATACCAAGACCTGCAAGAACTTCTTTGATCGTAGCAGTGATCTCTGCTTCATCCATCATCTTTGGTGCGAATTCTTCGAATACAGTGATTCTTGCCTTGCATTCATCTATAATATCGGTACGATCAGCAGGTGTTGTATCGATTGTTTCTTTTGCGAGCTTGATCTCTCTTAATACAACTTCATTTTCTTCTTCCTCTGTCAGATCAGCACGTTTGTCTATAAATTTATTTTTCAAGGCTGTAAGGAGTGCGGATAATGCGTCCTTTCTCTCTTTATCATGTGCCTTCATAGCGGCCATCATTTCGCTTCTGACTTCATCAATTTTACTCATTATATTCATACCTCCGTATAAAGTTATATATAGGTAATTGCAAAACTGTCGATGTTTTGTAATTGCTTCACATATTGTGATCGGACAGGTTTACAACCTGTCGCTCCTTATTATAGCACCGGAAAAGCGATAATTTCAATATGGCAACTGTATTTGAATTATCGGTTGCATTTGTCCGGGGGGAAGGTATAATGAGCGCATATGGGTAAATATGGCAAATAACAGGAGATGAAAGGCTATGTCACTTACTATGAAAATGACAACATTATGTTATATAGAGAAAGACGGAAAATATCTGATGCTTCATCGTACGAAGAAGGAGAAAGATATTAATAAGAATAAATGGATCGGAGTCGGCGGACATGCGGAAGAAACAGAAGGACCGGAAGACTGCCTGCTTCGGGAAGTAAAAGAAGAAACAGGACTGACACTGACATCTTATCAGTTCCGTGGCCTGATCACATTTATCAGTGATGTCTGTGAGCCGGAGCTGATGTGCCTATTTACCGCAGATGGCTTTACCGGAAGCTTAACCGCCTGCAATGAAGGAGAACTGGAATGGGTAGATAAAAGCATCGTGCCATCTCTTCCGACCTGGACAGGAGATGCTATATTTTTGAAACTCTTATTAGAAGACGAACAACGTTTCTTCACTCTGCGGCTGGTCTATGAAGGAGATGAGCTGGTGGAACACCGACTGGAGTTTTATTAAAAGAAAACGCCAGCCGGCATTCGACTCTGTATAAGTCATGACTTTTGCAGGCACAATACAACCATTTCATAAGTCTTGACGCTGCAGTTATTTACGAACAGCTTCTTTTATTATTCGTGTGATCTGGATAATAAAGGTTGGGATAAATGCAAGCCCTAAAATGCTCAATACATTTTTAACTGTCAGGTCGGCAATCATGAATAAGCCATGCATAAATGGTGCGAGCAGGACAAAGCCAAGCAGCAGGACACCGGCGAAGAAAGCGGCGACACTCCAGAGGTTGGAGCGGATACCGATCTTTATAATAGAGGATTCGCTGCGGCATGTAAATCCGTGGAACAATCTTGCAAGCGTCAGTGTGGCAAATGCCATTGTGCTGGCAGTCAGGGCATTTACGGAATCACCCAGATAAAAGGCGACGGTTGTAACAATACCGATCAGAACACCGTAGCAAATAAGCTGGAGCGAGAAGGATTTATTGAAGATTCCTGCTTTTGGATCTCGCGGTTTGTTACGAAGTAATTTCTTATCGGATGGCTCCATACCGATGGCAAGCGCCGGAAGTGAATCGGTCAGCAGATTGATAAAGAGCAGATGAACCGGCTGGAATGGGGTATCAAGCGCCATGATGGAGCAGTAGAGAACTACCAGAATGGCTGCGAGGTTTCCGGACAAAAGGAACAGGATGGCATTCATGATATTACGGTAAACATTTCTTCCTGTCAGGACAGCTTTTATGATCGTTGCAAAATTATCATCTGCAAGGATCATAGCTGAGGCATCCTTTGATACCTCGGTTCCGGTGATTCCCATAGCGACACCGATATCTGCTTTTTTCAATGCGGGAGCATCGTTTACACCGTCACCCGTCATGGCGACAATGTGACCTTTCTTTTGCCATGCATCAACGATACGGATCTTGTTTTCCGGTGAAACTCTGGCATAGACGGAGATCTTTGGAAGGACATCTGTAAGTTCGTCATCGGTCATACGGTCGACTTCCTGACCGGTTACGGCCATATCACCATCGTGGAAGATACCGATCTGTCTGGCAATAGCGGTTGCCGTTACTTTATGATCTCCGGTTATCATGATCGGTTTGATTCCGGCGGAGATAGCATCCGCAACTGCAGCCATGGATTCTTCTCTTGGCGGATCGATCATGGATACAAGTCCGATAAAAGTATAACCATATTCAGAGGCTGCGGTCAGAACTTCCGAATCGGAACATTCTTTATAGGCAAGTGCCAGAACCCGTAAACCTTGTCTGGAAAATTGCATATTTTGTTCCAGAATTCTGTCGCGGTCGTTCTCTGTAATCGGACGGATACCATCCTCTGTGATGATTGAATCCATACGGGTAAGAAGAACATCGACTGCACCTTTTGTCAGAAGTGTAGGTACGCCGTGCAATAGGTATTTGCTGCTCATCAGTTTCCGTTCGGAGTCAAATGGAATCTCTTCCAGACGTGGCATCAGATCACGCAGAACTTCTTCTGTTACACCGACATCAAATAGTTTCGTTTTCCTTGCCATCGTAAGGAGACAGGTTTCAGTCGGATCCCCGATATCCTTGCCATCCCGGATACTGCTGTCGTTGTTTAAGATACAGTTGTACAGAAAATAACGATGTGCCGGAATATGGAGATCCAGTTGGTCGGCATTTAACAGAGTATCACAGGTATAAAGCTGCTGAACTGTCATTTTGTTCTGGGTCAGTGTACCTGTTTTATCCGAACAGATAACAGAGACACAGCCCAGACTTTCGACCGCCTTCAGATCTTTGATGATCGCCTGATCGGCAGCCATCTTTCTGGTACCCATTGCCTGAACGATCGTAACGATCGAACCGAGAGCCTCTGGAATGGCAGCGACAGCAAGGGCAACTGCGAACATCAGAGAATCCAGTATTTTCTCGCCCTGCATCAGACGGAGACCGAATACGATCAGACTGATCACCATAATGATTGTTGCCAGTTTTTTACTGAAATTATCAAGACTGATCTGAAGTGGGGTCGCTTTGGATTTTGTATTATTCATAAGGGTGGCTATCTTACCCATTTCTGTATGCATTCCGGTTGCTGTAACGAGAACATTTGCACGACCATAAGTAACAAGACTGCCGGAGAATACCATATTGATGCGGTCACCGAGAGCAACATCCTCGGTGATATCAGAGTCGTCTTTATCCACATTTGTAGACTCTCCGGTCAGAGAACTTTCATTTACCTGTAAAGAGAAATTTTCGATGATACGGCCATCAGCGACGATCATATCACCGGCTTCTAAGAGCAGGATGTCTCCCGGTACGATGTCTTTTGATGCAATCTCCTGTTTGATTCCGTCACGTAATACTTTCGCTTTTGGTGCAGATAATTCTTTTAAGGAATCAAGAGATTTTTCTGCCTTTACATATTGGATCGTACCAAGGATCGCATTCATGATAATAACCGCAAATATAACAATCGTACTTTCAATGTTGCCGGATGCCATAGAGACGATCGCGGCAGCGATCAGGATGATAACGAGCAGATCGGCAAACTGGTGAAAAAAGACAGAAGCAACGCTTTGTTTCTTTTGCTCGACCAGAGTATTTTCACCATAGGTTTGAAGTCGCTCTTTAGCATCTGTAGTGGTAAGTCCTTCCGGATTACCGCAGGTTCGGAATAATTCTTCTTTGTTCAGCTGATAGATTTCTTTCATAAGACCATGTCCTTTCTTTTGCTTTTTTTCCTGAGACAGATAATGAACAGTAGTTTTTTCAAATATGCTGCTTGTATTTTGGGAAAAATTTTGGTTGGTACATGCTGTTTTTTGTAATTGATAATAAAAAACGAGACTTTTTGTGCACAAAAAATATGCACAAAAAGTCTCGTTTTAACGTATATATCGGTTATCCGATCCCCGGCCTTTTAAGGCGTACTGACGAGAATCGGCACATGCACAGCATGAAACTACTCCCTTTTTGAATGATATATTTTTATCATGTATGAAAAGCTTAGTCAACCGTTTTTAGAAAGTTTTAACCATTTTTTTACCGGAAAATTCGATTTGAAGAACTATGCTTTGACAGAATCTTATAAAATCGATCAGAAAATATCGAAAATAAAAAAGAGGTGTGGTACAATGAGCGTAATTGTTTGGACACAGGTCTTATAGTATATTAAAGCATAAAGTACCTGTATAAAAAGAAAACATATAAGGAAGCAATCGGGAGGCACAGATATGACATTACAACAGCTTGTCTATGCTGTAAAGATAGCAGATACCAAATCCATGAATAAGGCGGCAGCAGAATTGTATGTATCCCAGCCGGCACTTTCCAGTACGATACGGGATCTGGAAGAAGAATTGAATATCGAATTATTTATCCGAACCAATCGTGGTATCGTGATCACGGCGGAGGGAGACGAGTTTTTAAGCTATGCAAGACAGATGGTAGAACTGAATCAGATGATCGAAGATCGATACATAAATAACGAAAAGAAAAAGAATAAATTTAGTGTATCCATGCAGCACTATTCATTTGCGGTAGAAGCCTTTATCGAGCTTGCAAAGGAGATCAGGCTGGATGATTTCGAACTGGCTGTGCATGAGACACGGACAAATGAAGTGATCGAGTTTGTAAGAGACTACCGGAGTGAGCTTGGAATCTTATATTTAAATGAGTTCAACCGAAAGGCTTTGCAGAAGATCTTCTCAGAAAACGGACTGGAATTCACGGAATTATTTGACTGTGATGTATTCGTGTATCTGAGCAACGAGCATCCGCTGGCAGGAAAAGAGAAGATCGCATTTGAAGAATTAAAAGATTATCCTTGCCTTTCCTTTGAACAGGGCGAACGAAATTCGTTCTATTATGCAGAAGAAGTATTCAGCACTCTGGAATACAAGCAGATCATCAAAGCAGATGACCGTGCAACAATGCTGAATCTGATGGTTGGTATGAACGGATATACCTTGTGCTCCGGTATTATCTGTGAAGAATTAAACGGTAGTGCTTACCGCGCAATTCCGCTTGACACGGAGGAGAAAATGACGATCGGCTATATCAAACGAAAAGGCATGCGGCTGAGTACCCTTGGCAGACGCTATATCGAGATACTGACCCAATACGGAACACAGGAAAATGTAAAGAAGACGGCTGAGTAAATGCTCAGCCGTTTTCTTTGTTGTGAGGTCTGAGCCTGCAGGGAGCGGGGGAAATGAAAATCAAGTAACAAGCTGGCTATAAATGATACTTATAACCAGCTCACAGAAATACATAGTACCGGAATTCTATTCCTACTGATATACTATGGTATAAATAATGCATGAACTTATGGTTTGTTCTGACAGGCTATTATGACTTGCCAATACAGGGACATTTGAGACCGCCGGTACTTGATGGTGCGAAAGCAGCATCTTAGTACCGCTGCAGGGCTCAACGAGCGGAAGCGTTCCCTGATTGGTAATGTCAGTAATAGCCTGTCAGAACAAATCATAAGTCAAAAACGCAGGCAGCAGGAAAGGATGACGGTTATTATGGATACAGGAATTGCTACAAAATGTATATATGGAAATCACAAAAAATTTGAAGGAGACAGAACGGGAGCGATCAGCTTTCCTATCTATCAGACAGCAACGTATGCGCATCCGGCAGTTGGACAGAGTACGGGGTATGATTACAGCAGACTCCAGAATCCAACCAGAGAACAGTTGGAGAAGATCGTTGCATCATTAGAAGGAGGACTGGATGCTCTCGCTTTTTCTTCCGGCATGGCAGCTATTACTACATTGATGGAGATCTTCAAACCGGGCGACCATATCATTTCGGAAGCAGATCTGTATGGCGGAAGTATCCGTTTATTTGATCATATTAATCAGAAAAATGGTATTGAGTTCAGCCGGATCAATTTTGCAGAGGAAGATCCGGAAAACTACATCAAAGAAAATACAAAAGCAATCTATATCGAGACACCGACTAATCCAATGATGAATGTTATTGATATCCGCAAGACGGCGGAACTTGCAAAGAAACATAATCTGCTGCTGATCGTGGATAATACATTTCTGTCACCGTATTTCCAGCGGCCATTTGAACTGGGAGCCGATATCATTCTGCACAGCGGAACAAAGTTCTTAAGCGGACATAACGATACGCTGGCCGGATTCATCGTGGTAAATACACCGGAGCTTTCGGAGAAATTACGATATATCATAAAGACGACAGGCGCGGGACTTGCGCCATTTGACAGCTGGCTGGTGCTTCGTGGCATCAAGACACTGCCAATCCGTATGGAGAAGGCACAGGAAAATGCACAGGCGATCGTGGAATTCCTGTTGCAGGAGAAGAAAGTAAAGAATGTCTATTATCCGGGAATACCGGGAACAAATAATTATGAGGTCTGTAAGAGCCAGGCGAGTGGATTTGGAAGCATGTTGACATTTGAAGTGGAGAGCAAGGAGCTGGCACTCCATATACTGGAATCCCTAAAGCTGATCCCATTTGCAGAAAGTCTCGGCGGCGTAGAGACCTTGATCACATATCCGACGACACAGACTCATGCGGATGTACCGGAGGAAATCCGTATAAAGAACGGTATTACAGACAGTGTTCTGCGTCTGTCGGCAGGAATCGAAGATAAGAAGGATCTGATCGCGGATCTGAAACAGGCAATTGATTCTTTTCGGGAATAAAACAGTGTAATATATGAATAATGATGAAAAAGTAATTTGCCTGAAAAATATTTTGATATGGAAATATATTTACAGCATAGGATCTGAGACATAACGGGAGGATAATTATGGAAGAAAAAAACCTGAATTTTGATGAAGTAATAGATAGAAGAAATACAGACTGTTTGAAATTTGACTTTGCAGAGAGGAGAGGAAAGCCTGCGGATGTACTTCCTCTCTGGGTTGCAGATATGGATTTTAAGACGTCGAGTCTGGTGCTGGATGCGTTGACAGAGCGTGTACAGCATGGAATTTTTGGCTATACGGAGAGTAGAGAGAGTTATTTCGAGGCGGTCAGCAAATGGATGGAAGCTCACCATGACTGGAAGGTGGAACGAAGCTGGCTGACAAAGACACCGGGTGTTGTATTTGCACTGGCGATGGCGGTCAAAGCATATTCCAAGGCAGGGGATGCCGTTCTGATCCAGCAGCCGGTCTATTATCCGTTTTCAGAAGTGATCCGTGACAATAACCGGAAGCTTGTGAGCAATGATCTTGTACTTGGGGATGATGGAAAATATCACATCGATTTTGATGATTTTGAGAAACAGATCGTTGACAATCATGTTGTGCTGTTCCTGTTGTGCAGTCCGCATAATCCGGTCAGCCGTGTATGGACGGCAGAAGAGCTTACAAAGATGGGTGATATCTGTATCAAGCATGGCGTTACAGTTGTAAGTGATGAGATACATGAGGATTTTGTTTTCGGAGACCACCAGCACACGGTATTTGCAACGATCAAGAAAGAATTCGAACAGAACTCCGTTACCTGTACTTCTCCTGCAAAGACCTTCAATCTGGCAGGACTTCAGGTGTCGAATATCTTTATTCCAAATGGAACTCTGCGCGCAGTATTTCGTAAGCAGGTGGATGCGGCGGGCTACAGCCAGTTAAATGCAATGGGACTTACCGCCTGTGAAGCAGCGTATACTCATGGCGAGACATGGTATCAGGCAATGATGAGATATGTAGAGAGTAATATCGCATTTGTGCGTGATTACCTGAAAAAGGAACTTCCACAGATCAAGCTGATCGAGCCGGAAGGAACTTATCTGCTGTGGCTGGATTTCAGGGCACTCGGAATGACAGAGAAGGAACGGGAGAACCTGATCATGAATCAGGCAAAGCTGTGGCTTGACAGCGGTGCGATCTTTGGGCAGGTAGGCGAAGGCTTTGAACGTATCAATGTGGCATGTCCGAGAGCAACGATCAAGGAGGCGCTTGACCGTCTGAAAGCAGTGATCACAGCATAACCACAGGCAAGTATGATGGTTTTGCAGAAAACATCAAAGGTGTGAATCGCAATGTAATAGCGTTAGCCGGTGTAACTGTTATAAGAGTTACAGATTGGTTCGGTTATAAGCTGTGGTTATAGCCAGTTAAAATATTTTGACTGGTTGACAAATTATGGAACTGTCACTATAATAGGCACATAACATATAAAACCTACTTTAATACTATGATAAAGAAACGCTATAAGATGTGCCGGATGAGAAAATCATTTATCCAGAGTTGGATGGTGACTGACAAACAGACATTTACCCGGAGGTTGATGCTTCCGGGTTTTATAACGACAACAAAACATACTAACCAGATAGGAAAAGGGAGAAATAGAAAAATGGCAAATATTCATTCATCAATTACAGAACTTGTAGGACATACCCCATTGGTAGAATTCGTAAATTATGAAAAAGAGTTAGGGCTGAACGCCCACCTCCTTGGTAAGCTGGAGTATTTCAATCCATCAGGAAGCGTAAAGGACCGTGCAGCTCTTAACATGATCTTAGAGGCAGAGAAATCAGGCAAGCTGAAGCCGGGCGGAACAATCCTTGATTTCACAAGCGGAAATACAGGAATTGCAACAGCAGCATTTGCAAATGCCAGAGGATATAAATATGTAGTAGTGATTCAGCCGGGAGTATCGGTAGAACGTACACTGATCTTAAAAGCATATGGTGTAGAGCTGCTTCAGGCAGCTGATGTGCCGGGCTTCCTGGAGATGCTGCAGAATGGTGGCTTAAGCATGGCGAAGCTTACCGTTATCATGAACAAATATGCAGATGAGCATGGTTACTTCTATATCGATCAGGGAACAAATCCGGATAACCCGGAAGCACACTACCGTACAACAGGACCTGAGATCTGGGAGGACACAGACGGAAAGGTTGATTATGTGGTAGCATTGGTCGGAACCGGTGGAACACTGGCTGGTCTGTCCAGATATTTCAGAGAGAAAAATTCTGATATCAAGATCATCGGTGCACAGCCGGCAGTACAGTCCAGAAAGAATGTCAATCATCCGGAAGCAAATACGATCGACGGCGTACTTGCATTTAACGATGTTCCGGCACAGAGTGTTCCGGTATTCTTCGATCCGGAGCAGGTCCCATATGATGAATGTCTGGATATCGTAGCAGAGGATGCCTATGAGACAGGAAGAAGACTGGTAAAGAGTGATGGCGTATTTCTCGGACAGTCAGCGGCGGCAGCTTTAAAGGCAGCAACGATCATAGCTGAACGTCCGGAAGCAGCAGGAAAGAATATTGCGATCATCATGGCTGACAACGCATTCAAATATCTGTCAACCAGGATGTATGCAGGGGAATAAAAGAAACGAGCGGGAGCGTCCTCTGTTTGGTAAGGTCAAGAACATATATATGTAATATAAAACATAGAACAGGAAGGAGACAACATGGCAGACTATCTTACATATGCGAAAGAAACCATGAATTTTATAAACAGCCGGAAGAAACAGGGACCGGAAGGTATCTACTGGTCTTTGCAGGATGCGGCAGAAGGAAGATCCATCTATTATGATGAGATCTGTATGTATGCCGGGGCGTCCGGAATCATCGTATTTCTTCTGGGATTATATCAGACAACGAATGATGTGAGCTATCTGCAGGAGGCAGAAGAAGCAGCCACATATATTCGTTATCGTTTTGATCATGACCGGGATCTGAAAAGAAACTTTTCAAAATATGCATTTTCCAGTGGATGGAGCGGAGCAGGCTTTGCCATGATACAGCTCTATAAGGCAACCGGAAATGAGAAATATAAAACATTTGTGGCAGATATTATTGAGTCTGCAAAGGCAGATGCAAAGCCCGGAAAAAACGGCAAAGGTTATAGCTGGACTTCATTTCCGGGTATCGTAGGAGATGCCGGAACGGTTCTGTTCTTCTTATATGCAGCAAAAACATTTGGCAGAGGGGACTGGACAGCATTTGCCGCAAAAGCAGGAGAGAATTTCCTCGAGCAGAGGCATGATGCAGGAAACGAAACCTGTTGGTATCCGGGTGTAGATCCTGTCTACTTCGGAGCAAAAGAAGATTATATCGATCCGAACTTTCCGATGGGAACCGGAGGAATAGGATTTGTATTGCTGAATCTGTACGAAGCATCCGGTAATCAGAAGTTCTTGGATGCGACAAAGGGAATCGCGGATTTCATGATCGCACAGGCGGTTAAGATGAAGGCAGGAAGCCTGATTCCACATGGTTTGCCGGATCGTAAGGATCTGTTCTATCTTGGCTATTGTCATGGCCCGGCGGGAACAAATCGTTTCTTCTATAAATTATATGAGATGACAGGAGAAGACCGGTATAAGCGGTATATCGATATGCTGACACAGGGTGTAATTGATACAGGCGCACCTGAGGTTCGGACAGAAGGCTACTGGAATACTTACAATATCTGCTGCGGAACTGCGGGCCTGTTAAATATGTATCTGGGTCTGTGGGCTGCATTTGGTGATGAGACTTATCTGAAACAGGCAAAGAGGTGCGGTAAGGTCATCACAGACGGAGCAACGATCACAGACGGTACGGAAGGAAGAGAGTGCGCATGGAGATTTGCACTTGACCGTGTCGCACCGGATGTATTAAGTACACCGATCGGTTTATTCGATGGTGCAGCAGGTATCGGAGCTGTATTGCTGCAGCTTGCTTCTGCAGAAAAGGGTCAGTTCCATGCGACAAGAATGCTGGACGATCCATTTCCGGAGAAGAACAAACTATGATAAAACGATTGAAGATTTTATATGCGTAAATAACAGTGATTATTTTACTCGGTGAATGATTTTTTCGTTTCATAATTATTCAAAAACTTACGTTGAGAGGAGACACATAAGATGAGTCAGATAAATAACAACATTGATCCTGACAGCAGGGATTATGATTTGAAATCAATAGAGCCGGATGAGCGTTTCACCCAGACAACAAAGGAATTCTGGATCACGCTTGGAACCTATCTGGTATTTATGGTGCTGATGATCGCCAACCTGTATCTGGTGGGCGGTAAGGATGTATCAAAGTACAAATACATTCTTGGATTTCCACAGTGGATTTTTAATGAGATCATTATTTTGATCGCAATGGTAGTAGCGGTTATTCTGGTTGTAACATTTGTATATCGTGACATGGATGTTACTCCAAACGGAAAATTAAAAGAAAGAAAACATAAGGAGGGCAAATAGAGATGAACTTATCTACAAATCAGAGAATTATAATCATTACTGTATTTGCCGCATATACGATTTTCCAGTTGGTATACAGTCTTGTTACCAGAAAAGCAATGGCAAATGGAAAAGGTGATTACCTGAGCAAATTCTATACCGGCGGTAGAAGCGGTGGTGTGCTTGTAACTGCCATGATGGTATCAGCCGGTGTTGCCGGTGCCGGAGTATTCATGGGTGTACCGGGTTATACATATACATTTGGTGCGACCTGGATGGTCTGCTGTTTCTGGTCCATGTGCACGAACTTCATGGTACTCGGACTGATCGGTAAGCGTGTCGGTATCGTAGCCAGAAGAACGGATTCCAAGACATTTGTTGAACTTCTGATGCACAGATATAACAACAGTAAGATCGTTGGTGCGCTTTGCGGACTGGTTATCCTGTTCTTCCTTGGCGCATTTGCCGTATCTACAATTACCGGCGGCGGAAGAATCTTCCAGATCTTAACCGGTCAGGATTATCGTATCGGACTTGCTAGTTTCACTGTACTGGTTATAATCGCAGCTATCACGGGTGGTATTAAAGGCATTGCATCTGCGATTGTTTTTCAGGGAATTATCATGACAGTTTCTGTTATTATCTTATTTATCATGGGCATCAACGGAACAGATCTCAGCTATACAGAGACAATCCAGTCATTAGTTAAGAGTAATCCGGACTGGTTCGTACCTGCAAGTGTAAAGACGGTTCTTTCATTTGCATTCTTATGGGGTATCACAACCTGTACAATGCCTCATGTAACAATGACAACGCTTACTTATAAGGATACACAGACTCTGCATCGTGCGATCAAGGTTGGTGCGGTTGTAGTTGCAATCTGGCTCATTGGCTTGAATGGTCTGTGCTTCACGATCAAATATATGTTCCCGGAAGGAAGCCTTGCAACTCCTGACCTTGGTATTCCGACACTTGCAGTAAGTGTAATGCCTGCATGGGCAGCAGGTCTGGTTCTTGCCGGTGTATGTGGTGCGGTTCAGTCATCTGTTGGTGGAATGATCGTATCTCTTGCAGGAACGATCGTCAGTGATCTGTACAAGAACCTGTTCAATAAAGATGCAAAGCAGGAGACATTAAAGAAGTTAAATGTTATCAGTGTTATCGTTGTTGCACTAGTTGTTTTCTTATTTGCATGTGATCCACCGGAACTTCTGGCTTCATTGATCACTTATGCTACCGGTGGTATGACAGTAGCATTTCTTCATACTTTGCTTCTCGGACTGTTCTGGAAGCGGGCAAATGAGTATGGCGCGATCGCAGGTATCATCAGTGGTATTGGCTTATATCTCCTGATCGATATGGGCGTTCTGCCAATCTCACTTGGTTTCAATTCCTGTATCGTTGCCTGTCTGATCTCCACGATCATCATGGTGGTTGTCAGCCTTGCAACACCGAAGTGCCCATACCGCGTGATCGCCACATGGTTCGGCAAGGAGTATCCGGCAGATGCATCCATAGCAGAGTAACTTTGAAACAAAATGAACGTTGCCATTACCTATTATTTCGTAAGACGCTTTCGCTCTAATCCACGTGCAGCGGTACATAAGGTTGCAAAGTACGCAACCTAAGTACCGGCCGTGGATAAGGCTTACTACATAATAGTAATGGCAGCGTTCATTTTATTTTTTTACAGTTAACTCCCTGTGGTTCCTATGAAATTCATATCCCCTATTCGCAAATGTTCCTGTGCTAACTCGCCCTGATGGGCTAAGACAAGCACTCACATTTGCCGGCATATGCAGTTCATAACGAAATCCTCGTGAATGTCATAGTGCAGCGATCTAGTCAACAGCCAGACAGGCTATATTTGTGTTTGTATATGTGAGTTATTGCTTGATGATGCTTGATTTCTGGGTATGGCAATGGATGAGTAAGTATGATACCCGAGGTGTCTGGTTAGATGAGGGTATGGAATGGAAAATAAGCGCACGATACCCACAAGGCAGGCTAGATATGGGTATGGAATGGAAAATGAGCGCACGATACCCACAAGGCAGGCTTAGATGAGGGTATGAAATGGAAAATAAGCGCACGATACCCACAAGGCAGGCTAGATATGGGTATGGGATAGGGTATAAGCGCACGATACCCACAAGGCAGGCTAGATATGGGTATGGAATGGAAAATGAGCGCACGATACCCACAAGGCAGGCTAGATGAGGGTATTAGGAAGAATGTTGGGGGAAAATACCCGACGAAGCTAAATAAATTTGGTATGAAGACGAAAAAACAGGTGCGATACCCAATGGTAGCATATAATAGAGGGTATAAGTGTGAGAATATAGAGATTATACCCATGATTCGGGAAGCTCTTTTTCACAGGTTGACACTGTGAGGGGATAAGGCTAAAATGAGACTGGCAGGCGATGTGCCTGACTATACAGGTAAGGCTGGTAATTAAAATGAAAACCATAGTAGCGAAAGCTGATCTGGAAAACGAAGAATTATTCCGGAAGGCTTCGGATATATTAAAAAGTGGTGGACTGGTTGCATTTCCGACAGAAACCGTATATGGACTAGGTGGAGATGCGTTAAATCCAAAGGCATCCGAAAAAATTTACAGTGCCAAGGGAAGACCATCGGATAATCCGTTGATCGTACATATTGCTGATACGGCAAGTGTATGGGAGTTGGCGGCAGAGGTATCCACACAGGCACAGATGCTGATGGAAGCGTTCTGGCCGGGTCCACTGACGATCATTTTCAAAAAGAAAGACATTGTACCGCATGAGACAACCGGCGGTTTGGAAACGGTAGCGATCCGTATGCCATCACATCCGGCAGCTATGAAGCTGATCAAAGATTCAGGCGTGTATATTGCAGCACCGAGTGCAAATCTGTCCGGAAGACCATCACCGACAACAGCAGCACATGTAGAGGAAGATCTGTCCGGCAGGATTGATATGATCTTAGATGGCGGACCGGTTGGAATCGGAATTGAGTCCACGATCGTAGATGTGACAGGCGATCGTCCGACAATTTTACGTCCGGGTTATATCTCAGCGGATATGATCAAGAATATCTTAGGAGATGTCATGATCGATCCGGCACTGGAAAGCGTGGATATGAAGGTCAGACCAAAAGCTCCGGGTATGAAATACACACATTATGCACCGAAGGGAAAACTCACGATCGTAGAGGGTGAGCGGGAAAAGGTTGCCGCAAAGATTGCAGAGCTGGTTGCTTGTAAGCAGGCAGAAGGATATAAGACGGCAGTTCTGTGTGATACAGAAAATACGGATTTATATTCCTGTGAAAATGTCCTTGATGCGGGAAGCAAAAAGAATGAAATTACGGTATCTTCATCCCTGTACCGGCTGCTTCGTTTGTGTGATGATATCGGCGCAGACTATATTTACAGTGAATCCTTCCGGGAAGGTGATATGGGATATGCGATCATGAACCGACTGATCAAAGCAGCAGGACATAGAATTATATCGGTGTGATATAATGAACGCAAAATTATTTGCTCGCAAGGATGCTGATTTTGCGGAATGCATAGAATGTGCGAAGCACATGATATAATGAACGCAAAATTATTTGCTCGCAAGGATGTTGATTTTGCGGAATGCATAGAATGTGCGAAGCACATGATATAATGAATGCAAAATTATTTGCTTGCAAGGATGCTGATTTTACGGAATGCATTGAGTGAGCTATGCTCACGATATAATGAAAAAAGTTAACATAGAAAAAACGGGTTGGGTGACAACCACCCGAAAAGATTTTGAAAACAAGAAAGGCAGGACAAAGAATATGATAGCACTTGGATGTGACCATGGTGGATACGGATTAATGCAGGATGTGATCAAGCATCTGGAAGAAAGAGGACTGGAATACAAGAATTACGGATGCTACAGCGAGGAATCCGTTGATTATCCGGTATATGCAAAGAAAGTTGCACATGCAGTAGCAGACGGAGAATGTGAGCGAGGAATCCTGATCTGCGGAACAGGAATCGGAATCTCTATTACAGCAAATAAAGTACCGGGAATCCGTGCGGCACTTTGTGGCGATTGCTTCAGTGCACAGGCGACAAGAGAGCATAACGATGCCAATATCCTTGCAATGGGTGCCCGTGTAACCGGACCGGGACTGGCACTCAAGATTGTTGACACCTTCCTTGACACACCATTCTCAAATGACGAACGTCATATCAGAAGAATCAAGATGATTGAAGAGTAAGGAAAAATACTATAAACTGCATATGCCAGCAAATGTGAGTGCCGGTCTGGGCCGACAGGCGAGTTAGCACTGGAACATTTGCGGATAAGGGATATGTAATTTATAGAAGATTATAAGTAGTAAGAAAAACATCATCTATCAGGGTGGAATGTATATACTTTATGTAGCAGACCTTTTCACACGTCGGTACTTAGTGAACTGTGTAAGCAGTGAGCTTAGAACCGTTACGTGTGAAACAGAACGAAAGTGTTCTGCGAAATAAAGGTATATATATCCTGCCCTGATAGATGATGTTTTTTGCATTGGGATTTAATGTATGTAAAATAACAACAATCATATAATAAGACCGCAGTCAGAAGACATTATCGAGGATTTCGATATGAACTGCATATACCAGCAAATGCGAGTGCTTGTTTGAGCCGACAGGCGAGTTGATACTGGTAATGTGGTAGAATAAAAATACAAAAGACCGGATGAGGGCATCTATATTTTATGTAGCAGACATTTTTACACGTCGGTACTTAGTGAACTGCGTAAGCAGTGAGCTTAGAACCGCTACGTGTAAAACAGAGCGAGAGTGTTCTGCGAAATAAAGATATAGATGCCCTCATCCGGTCTTTGTATTTTTACCTTAAAATTGTGCAAAATGACGTGAAAAATGGTTAAACTAAATTTGACAGTTTGTATTGTTTGTCAAAAATGCCTTAAAAACCAGTAAAATTTCATGATCTTTTGATGAAAAATCTATAAAAGAAGATAAATATTGCTTGAAAAGAGCACACTAACATAATAAAATATTAGCAGAGCGGCATTTCATGCCGAGATTAATAATTACGGAGGGAGAAATTATGCTACAGGAAGCCATGAAGACATTAGAAGATGCAGAAGCAAAGGCAGCCGAGATCGTAAAAGAAGCCGGTAAAAAAGCAGAAGCAATTCAGGCGGAAGCAAAGGAAAAGGCAAATGCGATGATCGTAGATGCAAATGCAGGTTCTAAAACAGATCTGGCGGCTATCGCGGTCGACCAGAAGAAACTGGAAACTGATCTTGCAGAAAAAGCTTTGAAAGAAGCATCCGACGAGATTGCTTCCTTAAAAAAACGTGCATCCGAGCGAGAGGGTGAAGCCGTAGAGCTTGTGATCAAGCAGCTATTGTAAATGCTTGAATATCAGGATGCAGAAGGGAGGTAATCATTATGGCGGTATTGGCTATAAAAAAGATTGACATATGCGCCATGAAGAAAGACAGAAAAGCCATATTGGAGAAACTCCAGTCCATGGGAGCTTTGGAGATCCGGGCCGGTGGGGATGAGACGGATGTATTTAAGAAGATCAACACAACCAGTCAGCGTTCCAAATATGAAAAACGAGTCCAGAATACCGACGAAGCTTTAGAGATCCTTGGCAGATATGCACCGGAAAAGACATCGATGCTGCAGGCACTTGCAGGCAAAGCTGATGTAGACGATTCTGTATATAAAGATATTGTTGAGAATCGGCATGATTATAATATGATCGTGCAGAAGATCCGGGAAAAGGATAAGAAGATTGGAAACTGCAAAGCAGAGATTGCCAAATGTCAGCTTGCGATCGATGGACTGAAACCGTGGATCAATATGGATGTTCCGATCAATACGACCGGAACCGAACATACAGATGTGATCATGGGAAGCTTAGGCCCCGGTCTTACAGAGAATATGATAGAAGAACTGGTTGCAAAAAGGCAGCCGGAGTTATCAGCTCATGAGATCACGGTGATATCTTCTGATAAAGATCAGACATGTATATTTGTGGTATGTTTGAAAACAGAGACGGAAAGACTGGAAGAAGCCTTAAGGGCAGAAGGATTTACCCGGATGTCGTATTTTTCAAAACGGACGCCGGAGAATAAGATCAAGAAATACCGACTCACGATAGAGGGGTATGAGGATGAGATCGAGGATCTGAAAAAACAGATTGCCGGATTTGCAGAAAACAGGCAGGCACTTAAGACCTTATCCGATTATTACAAGATCAGAGCTGAGAAATATCAGGTGCTTGGAACCCTGCTTCAGTCGAACAGTACATTTATCATAACCGGTTATGTGCTGGAACGGGATGAGGAAAAGGTAAAAGAAGAACTGAATCAGAATTTCGTGCTGATGGTGGAGACCGGCGAGATACCTGAGGATGAACCGGCACCGGTACAGTTAAGTAATAAGATGCCATTTGCATCGGCAGAAGGAATCCTGGAATCCTATGGACTTCCTGCCAGAGGCGAGATGGATCCGACGACACCGATGAGTTTATTCTATGTATTCTTTTTCGGATTGATGTTATCGGATGCGGCATATGGACTTATTATATTCCTTGCATGTTTCATCCTGCTTCGGAAGTTCCCGAAGATGGGAGATGGCATGAAGAAGTCGCTGACATTATTTGAATATTGCGGTATATCGACATTGATATGGGGTATCTTGTTTGGAGGATATTTTGGGGATGTGGTAGCAGTCGTATCACGAACCTTCTTCCATCATGAGATCACGATCGCACCGGTATGGTTTGCACCGCTTGACAACCCGATGAAGATGCTGATCTTCTCCCTGTTATTTGGATTGATCCATCTGTTCGGCGGTTTGGCGTTAAAAGGTTATATGTGTTTAAAGAAGAAAGATTTTGTAGGCTTCTTCTCAGATGTTATATCCTGGTATCTGCTCATCATCGGTCTGGTACTGATGCTGATGCCAACCAGTTTATTTGCATCGATCGCACAGGTAAGCTTCCATTTTTCAGATGGACTTAAGACCTTCAGCTATGTCATTACGATCTTAGGTGCAGCGATCATCGTTGTGATGTCCGGCAGAAGTCATAAGAATCCGGTGCTCCGACTGGCACTTGGTTTGTATGATATTTACAATATCACAGGCTGGCTGTCTGATCTGTTATCTTATTCCAGACTGCTTGCACTGGGACTTGCGACCGGTGTTATCGCACAGGTTATCAACCAGATGGGAAGTATGGTAGGAGATGGAATATTGGGCGCGATCGTATTCATTCTGGTATTCATCATTGGACATACATTTAACCTTGCGATCAATATGTTAGGTGCTTATGTTCATACATGCCGACTTCAGTATGTAGAATTCTTTGGTAAGTTTTATGAGGGTGGCGGAGAAGCGTTCCATCCATTTAAAGAAAATACAAAATATATAGATATAGGGAATGCAGGCATGAAAACCTGTAAACCGGAAATTAAGGAGGAATAATCAATATGACAATGGGTACAGTTTTAGCTTTAACAGGAGCTGCATTAGCAGTTATTTTGGCAGGTATGGGATCTGCTTACGGTGTAGGTATCGCAGGTCAGGCTGCATCAGGTGTAGTAAGTGAAGATCCAAGCAAATTCGCAAAGGTTCTTATCATCCAGCTTCTTCCCGGTACACAGGGTATCTATGGACTGCTGGTAGGATTCATCGCTTTATCAAAGATCGGTATTTTAAATGGTGCTCCTGCAGAGCTTTCAACAGCGACCGGATTACTGATCCTTGCATCATGTCTTCCAATCGCATTAGTTGGTCTTGTATCCGCTATGCATCAGGGCAAAACCGCTGTATCAGCAGTTGGTATCGTAGCAAAGAAGCCGGATCAGTTCGGTAAAGCAATGCTTTTCCCTGCAATGGTAGAGACATATGCGATCCTTGCTCTGCTCGTATCAATTCTTGCAATTAATGGTGTACCGGTATAAAACAGGCGCAGATTTGAAACATGATTGAACAAGTAGTACAGGAGGATTTGTATGACAGGATTAGAGAAGATCGTTGAACAGATTCTGGAAGAAGCAAACACTCAATCCGATATGATCCTTGAAGATGCACAGAAAAAGGCAGATCAGATTATAGAAGATGCAAAGGTGGAAGCAGATAAGATCAAGGCGGGTTCGGCTGAAAAGGTCAGCCATGTAAAATCGGACGGAAAGGCAAGGGCAAAATCCTCTGCCGACCTGAAGAGACGCCAGACAGTCTTAAAGGCAAAGCAGGAAATCATCAATGAAGTGATAGGTAAAGCCTATAACGGAATGATCGATATGGAAGTTGACAGATATTTCCATATGATGGAGCGTATGATCGGAAATGCAGTACAGCCGAAGAGTGGACAGATCAGCTTCTCAGCCAAAGATATGGAGCGGCTTCCGGCAGGATTTGCAAAACGGGTATCAGAGATAGCAAAAGCACATGGAGGAGATTTGACGCTCGCAGATAAAGCCAGTGATATAGACGGAGGATTTATCCTGATCTATGGCGGTATCGAGGAGAATTGTTCATTAGCTGCCATGTTCCATGCGCAGAAAGAAGAAATGGCAGACAAATTAAATTCCCTGTTATTCACATAAGGGAGGTAGAAAAATGGCAGACAAATATATATATGCTGTTGCCAGGATCCGGGCACTTGAGATGTCCCTGTTTTCACAGGCTGTGATCGAGCAGTTGATCGCCCAGAAAACATATGCGGACTGCCTTCAGTTCTTAGGTGAAAAAGGCTGGGGTGATACAGAAGCCGGAGTGCAGGATGCAGAGACCATTTTGAACAGGGAACTGGAAAAAACATGGACACTGGTCAAGGAGATGGTATCCGATCAGACAGTATTTGACGTATTGTTGATCCAGGATAGTTTCCATAATCTGAAGGCAGCGATCAAAACCGTTGTAGACGGAGAAGTTCAGGCAAATGTATTTTATGACAATGCATCTGTTTCGGGTGAAGCATTAGTCGAGATCATTAAAAATAAAGATTTCCAGTCATTACCGGAATCTATGCGGGAATGCGCGTTAGAGGCATATGAGTGTCTGGTGCATACCGGAGATGGTCAGATGTGTGATGTTATCATCGATCGGGCAGCCATGCGAGCAATGCTTGCGGCAGCGGAGAAGAATGGAGATGCATTATTAAAAGAATATGCAGAGACAGTTGTGGCAGTTGCAAATATCAAGATCGCAGTCCGTTCTGTAAAGACAGAAAAAGGACTGGATTTTATGAGACGTGCGATGGAGGAATGTCAGACGCTCAATGTGGAACGGCTGATGCGGGCAGCACTTTCCGGCATGCCGGATGTGATCAAATATCTGGAAGAAACACCGTATTCCGGTGGAGCTGCGGCATTATCAGACAGTTCATCCGCATTTGAACGCTGGTGCGACAACCGGATCATAGAGGCGATCCGGCCACAGAAATATAATTCATTTACGATTGGACCACTTGTTGCTTATGTACTTGCAAGGCAGAATGAGATTAAGACAGTCAGGATCATCCTGACCGGAAAGTTAAATCATCTGCCGGATGATGCAATCAGGGAAAGGGTAAGGGAAATGTATGTATAGAATTGCAGTATTAGGTGAATATGACAGCATCTATGGCTTTGCGACTCTGGGACTTGAGACCTTCCCGGTATCCGATGCAGAACAGGGCAGTACACAGCTCAGAAGACTGGCAGAAAGTGGATATGCCGTTATCTATGTAACAGAGAGCATGGCAGAGCAGATCAAGAAAGAGATAGAGAGATATAAGACGCAGATGCTTCCGGCGATCATCCTGATCCCAGGAGTTTCCGGTAATACATCCGCGGGTATAAATGGAGTAAAGAAATCCGTAGAACAGGCAGTCGGTTCGGACATTCTGTTCAGTGGAAACTAGGAAGGAGCGTGACCAGAAAACGTGGCAACAGGTAAGATAAAAAAAGTTGCAGGACCTCTTGTTATCGCAGAGGGAATGCGTGACGCGAATATGTATGACGTTGTCAGAGTAAGTGAGAGCCGATTGATCGGCGAGATCATAGAGATGCATGGAGATCAGGCATCTGTTCAGGTTTACGAAGAGACATCAGGACTTGGACCGGGTGCACCGGTAGAGTCAACCGGAATGCCGCTGTCCGTAGAACTTGGACCGGGACTGATCAGCAGTATCTATGACGGTATCCAGAGACCTCTGGATGATATCATGAAAATCTGTGGAAATAATTTGCAGCGAGGCGTTGAAGTTCCATCATTAAAGAGAGACATCAAATGGCCATTTGTTCCATGCGTTAAGGCAGGGGACAAGGTAGAGGCTGGAGATGTGATCGGAACCGTACAGGAGACAGTTGTCGTAACTCAGAAGATCATGGTTCCATATGGTATAGAAGGAACTGTAAAAGAGATCAAGAGCGGAGATTTCACAGTAGAAGAAACTGTATGTGTGATCGAGACAGCAAAGGGTGATAAGAAACTGACACTGATGCAGAAATGGCCGGTTCGTAAGGGTCGTCCTTATGCAGAGAAGATTCCGCCGGTTATGCCGCTTATCACAGGACAGCGAGTTGTCGATGCATTCTTCCCAATCGCAAAGGGTGGTGTAGCAGCAGTTCCCGGACCATTCGGTAGTGGAAAGACCGTTATCCAGCATCAGCTTGCAAAATGGGCAGAAGCCGATATCGTTGTATACATCGGATGTGGTGAACGTGGAAACGAGATGACAGATGTATTAAACGAGTTCCCTGAACTGAAGGATCCGAAGACAGGATACTCCCTGATGGAGAGAACCGTTCTGATCGCAAATACATCGGATATGCCGGTTGCAGCCAGAGAGGCTTCTATTTACACCGGTATTACGATCGCAGAATATTTCCGTGATATGGGATATTCCGTTGCGCTGATGGCTGACTCTACTTCCAGATGGGCAGAAGCACTTCGAGAAATGTCAGGACGTTTACAGGAGATGCCCGGTGAGGAAGGTTATCCTGCATATCTAGGAAGCCGTCTGGCACAGTTCTATGAGCGTGCCGGTATGGTTAAGACACTTGGTTCGGAAGGAAGAACCGGAGCCTTATCCGTAATCGGAGCCGTATCACCTCCCGGTGGTGATATTTCAGAGCCGGTATCACAGGCAACCCTTCGTATCGTTAAGGTATTCTGGGGACTGGATTCCGCACTGGCTTATAAGAGACATTTCCCGGCGATCAACTGGCTGACCAGTTATTCGCTGTATGTAGATAACATGGGAAAATGGTTTGAGGAAAATGTCAATGAGCACTGGATGGAAGATCGTCAGAAGCTTATGACATTATTACAGGAAGAAGCAGAGCTTGACGAGATCGTTAAGATGGTTGGTATGGATGCCTTATCTGCAGGCGACCGTCTGAAGATGGAAGCAGCCAGATCTATCCGTGAGGACTTCCTGCATCAGAACTCATTCCATGAGATCGACACCTATACACCACTGGATAAGCAGTTCCGCATGATGGAACTTGTGCTGGCATTCTATGAGGAATCATCAGAGGCCTTGAAGAGTGGTGCAACTATAAAGAATATTCTGAACATGGAGGTTCGTGAGAAAATCGGACGTTTCAAATATACACATCCGGAAGATGTGGAAGCAGAATATGACAAGATCATAAAGGCACTTCATCAGGAACTGGAAGCAGCCATAGCAAAGGAGGACTAAGCACATGCCAAAAGAATATAGAACCATACAGGAAGTTGCAGGACCTCTGATGCTGGTACATGGTGTAGAAAATGTCACCTATGATGAACTTGGTGAGATCGAGCTTGCAAGTGGCGAAGTCAGACGATGCAAGGTTCTTGAGATCAATGGTGAAGATGCACTGGTACAGTTATTTGAGAATTCAACAGGTATTAACCTTTCAAACAGTAAAGTAAGATTCCTTGGACGAAGCATGGAGCTTGGCGTATCAGAAGATATGCTTGGCCGTGTATTTGACGGACTGGGAAGACCGATCGATAAAGGACCGGATATCCTTCCGGAGGAGAGAAGAGATATCAATGGTCTGCCAATGAATCCGGCAGCCAGAAATTACCCATCGGAATTTATCCAGACAGGTATCTCTGCTATTGATGGATTAAATACACTGGTAAGAGGACAGAAGCTGCCGATCTTCTCAGCATCAGGACTTCCACATTCGAAGCTAGCAGCCCAGATCGCAAGACAGGCTAAGGTACGTGGAACAGATGAACCATTCGCCGTAGTATTTGCAGCTATGGGTATCACCTTCGAAGAAGCGAACTTCTTCACGGAGAGCTTCAAGGAGACAGGCGCGATCGACAGAACTGTACTGTTCATCAACCTTGCAAATGACCCTGCGGTTGAGCGTATCGCTACCCCTCGTATGGCACTGACCGCTGCGGAATATCTTGCATTTGAAAAGAACATGCATGTATTGGTTATCCTGACGGATATCACAAACTATGCAGATGCGTTACGAGAAGTATCTGCAGCCCGAAAAGAGGTTCCGGGTCGTCGTGGATATCCCGGATACATGTATACAGACCTTGCAACCTTATATGAAAGAGCAGGAAGACAGCGTGGCAAGAACGGTAGTATCACAATGATCCCGATCCTTACCATGCCTGAGGATGATAAGACACATCCAATCCCTGACTTAACAGGATATATCACAGAGGGACAGATCATTTTAAGCCGTGAGCTTTACAGAAAGGGTGTAACACCACCGATCGATGTACTTCCATCCCTGTCACGTCTGAAGGATAAGGGTACCGGTGAGGGAAAGACAAGAGGAGATCATTCCAGCACCATGAACCAGTTATTTGCGGCATATTCCCGTGGTAAGGATGCGAAGGAGCTTATGACGATCCTTGGTGAATCAGCATTGTCGGATATCGATATTTTATATGCAAAGTTTGCAGAAGCATTTGAAAAGGAATATGTATCTCAGGGTTATGAGACAGACAGAAGTATCGAAGAAACATTAAACATCGGCTGGAAGCTGTTATCGATCCTGCCTCGTGCAGAACTGAAACGTATCGATGATAAGTGGTTAGATATGTATTATGGAAAGTAACGAGAAGCGCGTGAGTAGACTTGCAAATGGGATGCTTGAGCTTGCTCATAGCAGACGATTTGCAAGGATACGAGCATGGTTCGACAGAACCCACCGAGCCGACAGGCGAGGTGGAGCGCTTCGAGTTAATAAACGGAAGAGCGCTAGAGCCGACAGGCGAGGTGGAGCGCTTCGAGTTAATAAACGGAAGAGCGCTACGAGCCGTTAGGCGAGGTGGAGCGCTTTGAGTTAATAAACGGAAGAGCGCTACGAGCCGTTAGGCGAGGTGGAGCGCTTCGAGTTGACTTTATAAGGAGGCAAAAATGGCAGCTACACAGGTAAATCCTACCAGAATGGAATTGACTCGTTTAAAGAAGAAGCTTGTTACGGCAACCAGAGGCCATAAGTTGTTAAAAGATAAACGAGATGAGCTGATGCGGCAGTTCCTTGATATGGCAAGAGAGAATATGGCGCTTCGAGAGAAGGTTGAGGTCGGTATCAAGGCCGCCAATACGAATTTTGTCATAGCAAAAGCCGGCATGTCTGAACAGATCCTTCATACGGCACTGATGGCACCGAAACAGGAAGTCCAGCTTACCTGCAAGGATCGAAATGTTATGAGTGTAGATATTCCGGTATTTGAATATACAACAAAAAGTGCGGATGAGAATGATATCTATTCTTACGGTTTTGCATTTACCTCCGGTGATCTGGATGATGCAGTAAAGTCACTTGCTGATATTCTTCCGGATATGCTGAAACTGGCGGAGATCGAGAAATCCTGTCAGCTTCTGGCATCGGAGATCGAAAAGACCAGACGACGTGTAAATGCACTGGAGCATGTTATCATTCCTGAGACAAAGGAGGGCATCCGATATATCAGTATGAAGCTTGATGAGAATGAGCGAAGCACGCAGGTGCGACTCATGAAGGTTAAGGATATGATGCTGGAGGAAGCCCATCACTATAAAGAGCATCAATTTGAGTGATGCAGACGGACGAAAACTCCTGATATTATACATTGTTATTACGCAAAACGCTTGCGCTCTATCCTCGGTGCAACGGTACGTAAGGCAGCAAGGGACGCTGCCTAAGAACCGGCACTCGGATAGGTTTGCTACATAACAAATATAATATCAGGAGTTTTCTGCTTGTTATTATATATAAATAAGATTTTATTTGTTTCGTTCAGCAAGTTGAGCCTTTAATCTTGCAATCTCATCATTTTTTTCAGATAAGGTAGCATTAATTTTAGATACTGCTGCATTCTTTTCAGCGATGGCTTCATCCCGTTCTTTTTTCAATTCATCGATCATGTAGTTGACTGTATTCTCATCCAATTTTCGTAATGCTTCAGAAAACATGGTAACAACCTCCTCCGGGTGATACAGATATTCTGACATATCCATGCAGATAGTCTCCATCCATGGATAGTCGGATATCAGTGCTGCAAGGTCATCCATGGTAGTTGCCGTTAACAGGGATAACCATGCGTTAAGTTCGTTGATATCTTTAGAATACTTACTTTTTCGGAAGACGTCAAGGGCAACGACATAGTATTCCTGTAGAAGACGAAGATTGATCCCGGTATCAAATGCTGTTTTTCCATGATGCAGATAAATGTCAGCCAGGTCGGCAGTCTTACATTCATTCGGGCTGTTTTCAAACATTACGATCGTATAAACGGTTTTCAGATACTGATAGGTGAATGTACTTCCCTTTTCCCCTTTTACTCTGATAGTTTCTTAAAAAATGGATCATAGGTTCAAGGCAGACTTTTCTTCCCTTCCATGAATTCGAGAAAGCGCGATTTCCATTTGTCAGGCCAGTTCAGATATGTCCGGTAAACGGATGGATTCTTCTTTAATTCTAATAGACATTCATCGTTGGTTCGGGATGGGAAAAGCTGTTTAATATTTGTAATAGAAGACTTTGACCTGTTATATTCTGATGTGGTCATGATATTATTGTTTTTATTTTCATTGTACATAAATTTGTTTCCTCTTAATTTCCGGCGCCTTTTTTGTCGACAAGAAAGCCAAGAAACTTACCATTCCTGCAACTGTAAAAGTGAAAGGTGTTACTTATAAAGTAACTGCGGTTTCCGATAAAGTATTCAAGGGTAACAAGAAGTTGACAACAGTTACAATCGGAAGCAATGTAACGAAGATCGGTAAAGAAGCATTCTCTGGTTGCAAGAACCTGAAGAAGATCACCGTTACGGCTGGAAAGCTGAAGACCATCAGTAAGAATGCATTCAAGGGCATTAATAAGAAAGCAACCATTACTGTGAAAGGCACAAAGAAAGCAAAGATTGCTTTAAAGAAACAGTTGAAAAAGAAATCCATCGGATATGTAAAGACATGGAAGATAAAATAATAAGGAACTGAATTTATAAACTCCTTGCCTGTTATGGATATGAGAAATATATGAATCTATAGCAGGCAGGGGTTTTGTTATATTTTATATGATATGAGATGTTGTATCCGGATTTTTTATGGTTAAACTTGTTTTCCCCTCGGATATCCGTTACATCAAACATGGAGAGACGGCGGCAATATATTAAGATATGCATGTTATTCTGTTCTGTCAGGAAAGGAGATGGGACATGGATAACGAATTAATATATTCCGCTGATGCGACATATCAGAAAGCACAGTATGATGCCAGTGCCAAACGGCTGCTGGGTCAGAAGATCATATTGGCGCATATACTGATCAGGGTAGTAGAAGAATTTAAAGGTATGGATGCAGATACGGTTGCTTCGCTGATCGAGGGCGAACCGTATATCAGTCAGGTTCCGGTAGAACCCGGACTAACGAACAAAGAAATGGTAGATGCCGGAACCGGTGAACGGATTGTCGGGCTGAATACAGAAAGTTCCGAGATCGATGAGGGAAAGGTGTATTTTGACATCATTTTCTATGTACGGATGCGGGATGGACTGGCGAAAATGATCATCAATCTGGAAGCGTTGCAGACAATGACGGCAGAACAAAAATTGAAGCTTATAAAACAGGAGTATGACATACCGGTAGACAGACACAGTATAAGGGAAGAGGTGAAGATCATGTGCAATCTGAGTGAAGGCGTAGAAGAAATGGGATATGTAAAGGGCGAAGCCGCGGGAATGATTGCTGGCAGAGCAGAAGGCGAAAAAATAGGCGAGGCACGAGGCAAGGCCATTGGAAGGTCTGAAGGAAGATTAGAAGGAAAATCTGAAGAAAGAGCTGATATTATCCTGAAAATGCATAAGAAAGGCTATTCCTTAGAGCAGATCATGGATGTAACCGAAATGAGTGAAGCTGAGATTAAGGCAATCATAGAATAAAGACATAGGCAGAACAGGTAACATGTATATTTTAGTAGAAAATCCAGATATGGCAGAAATGCCGTATCTGGATTTTCTAATATAAATGTAAAACCAAGGAACAGTTTTTTATATTTATTGCTGTATTTCCAGATATTCCTCCAGGCAAATTCCTTTATCGTGGATTTCCTGTGCCACATTTTTACCAACATAGCGGTAGTGCCATGGCTCATAAGAGATTCCTGTAATATCGGATTTATCAGAAGGATAGCGGAGAATGAAACCATATTTGTAGCAGTTTGCCATGAGCCATTGCTGGGTAGCGGTGTCTCCCTGTGAATCATCCAGATTCTGGTTGCTGACAGAACAGATATCAACGGTAAGTCCGAGCTGGTGTTCGCTGGTTCCGGGATAGGCGACCCAGGTAGCGGCATAGGCTTTTGCATCATCACTGCTATAGCCCTGTTCGATATAAGAATTGTATTTATTCGTGTAGAGCTGCTCCTGCTTTTCCTGTGTCCGGTAAGACGAACAGATAAGAGGATCAAGACCTTCGGCTCTGGCATCATCCATCATAGCCTGTAAGCCATCATATGCACGGCGGTCAATGGATTGACCATTTCGGAGTTGTACCAGATCTACGCTCCAGTCAGATGGTAATGTGTGAGACATGTTGACCAGAGTTAAGAGCCCATTATTTTCCGCCGCTGTAGCAGAAGCAAGTGTTTGAAGAACTGCCTGAGTATCAAGATCGGATGATTCTGAATTATTATCTGATCCCCGGGTTGAAGTTTGTACTGCCTGTGCTGACAGTTCGGTGGCTTCATCGCTGCCGGTAGTGGAAACAGATATATTTTCTGATGATAACTTCATTTTTTTGATCTTTCCTGCGATGATTACAATCATTAATAATACTATGTAAAGGACTGCAAGTGATATGACAGTTCTTTTCTTTACCGTACTTCCGAATATATGTAACATAATGTGTCCTCCTTTGTAACTGCTGTTAAGTCTATAACTGCACTGCATAGAAAGACACTCAAAAAAGCATAAGAAATGAATCAATTCTGCATCCTTTTTGCACGGATGACTGACTGTATTTTTTGACAGATTATGCTAATTTGTACATATCGTTTTTCGATTTATTTTCTACTGTATCTGAAATCGCAGAGATCTGCGCCCTCAGCGATCGTCTTCGTCCGGGTGAGCTTCATTTGCATCATATCCGCGAGAACATAGTCCATCCGACAGAGATATTTCGCCAGTTCAAAGCATCCTTCATCCCGACAGAGATTACAGATACCGCAGGTATGATAGTCGTAGCCAAGTTCAAAATCATCTTGAGGAGTTCCCTCAATGATATCAACGACCCAGTCATTTTCATATCGGCGCAAATGAGAATCTGCTGACCATTTCAGTCTGTCCGGCAGCTTCTTTTTATCGAGATAGCTGTCAACGTTTCCAAGAACCATATGGAACAGCCGATTGGAAGATAAGCCATCCTTGTACAGTTCATAGCAGGCTTCCGGTGACAGGGATGTCTTACGGTTTAAGGCGATAAAATATGCCCCCATGCAATAGGAACTCATGAGTCTGGATTTGCCGATGTCCTTTGCATTTTTGATAATAGATACATATTCCTGCTTGATTGCTTCTTTATCAATATCCAGTTGTTGTTTTGCTGCCTGCTTCATACAGGAGTTGTGATAGAAATATCCAAATAATTTCTGAGTGAATCCATATTCCATATCGAGATGCCTCCATATTAATCAAATTCCAATTCGATGATCTGGCACATTTTTGATCGATCCAGATAACGGAAAACTATATTTGTAATAAAACCATAGCGCTTGTCCAGCGGACGGTAACCTGTCAGATATGGGTTGCTCACTGCAGATGAGATATGACCGCTCCATTCCTTTAAAGTATGTACATCGTCTACGCTGAAATACACATTGATATCTTTCATTTCAAAGCCCTTTAACCAGGTCTTCAGCATACTTTTCAGTCCTTTTTTCTTCGTTGCGTCAAAGACCAGTTTTCCACCGGTGAAATGTTCTGCCATGGCGGTAAACAGCTTTTCCACATCGGTCTTTTTAAAGTAGTAGAATACGCCGGATGCAAAGAATACGATGCCATCTTCAGGGTGGAAATCGATCTGATCGAACCAGGATATATCGTTCAGATCACAGGCAATGTTGAACTCCCGTTCATGGTTGCCGAGCAGCTCGTTCCGGATCGCAATGGTATCCGGAAAATCCAGATTGTAGCCTTTGGCCTTTCCGTTATCGACCTGGTGGAATGTGGTGTCAAGGCCACAGCCGAGGTTTACAACACAGGCATTTGGGTGTGCTTTCAGATAAGCACGACAGGCGCTTGCCATATCATATTGTCTGGTCGCACCCATAATGCAGCCGATATTTCCCAGCATACCTTTCATATTGTCCGGAACTGTAAAATCAATTCTATCGAGAAGCGCCTGGCAGTCATGATCCATGAAGAGATCCGGATAGAGATCCATAGCATATTTTCTTCCATACAGAGGAATCAACAGTGTTTCCTGTACGGTTCCTTTTTCAATCTTAATTTTTTCCATGTTCTGGGTCCTCCTGTTTTCTTATTCCAAGTTCCGCTTCCAGTCCGTGAAGCAGAATATTCATTGCCTCTAAAAATGCCTGTTTGCTCTCAGATGTGATTCCGTTCTTACAGTCATCATCTGCGATTAAATCGCAGACCATAGAGAATTCGGAAGATGAGAGCATGTATATCGTTTTCTCCGATAACATATTTGATGCCAGCCCGCGTCTGTATAATTCTGAATAATACTGCAGGCTGAATGGGACGCAGCGGTCGATATAGATTTTACGAAAACGGTTCAGATATGTACCTGAATCATTTTTCAGCAGCATATGAAATAACTGCATGTCACCTTCTAACAGTTCGAAGGTGCGGACCGATATTCGTGAATATAAGATCTGGATCAGCTGGTCATCAGACATGGCAGAAAAATCTATATTTAACATGGATTCTGTGAGCTGCATAAGTTTATTGCCACTTTCAGCAAAAATCTCTTCAAACATATCCTCCTTACCGGAGAAGTGCTTATAGATCGCTCCCGGGGTTATACCTGCCCGTGCTGCAATTTTTCGCATTGAAGCATCCTGATAACCATACTCCAAAAAGATTTCTCTGGCACTTGTAAGGATGGCTTCTCTTGTTGCTTTTGTACTTTCTCGGATTGTTCTCACTCCTTTTTGTTCAAATGGTAAACACTGTTTACTTTATAGCACAGATCATAAATGAAATCAAGAGAATAATGAATATAAGATTAAAACGCTGAATACAGCCAATATCTTGCACTTGCGTTATATGTAAAATTTATGTACAATATTACTGTATGTCTATTTGTAAGTTGACATAAGTCTAAATGCGTATGAAGTAATAGAAAAGTGCAGGAGAAATGAAAATGAAATTATCGATTATTTGCTATTTGTCGGATGATAAGAAATTAAATCAGACAACAGTGGAAGCACTTGAGAAAATGGCATCCTATAGTCTGGAGCATGACAATCAGGTTACAGTCGCAGGAAAGCATGTTGATAAGAAATATAATAATGGTAAAAAAGACTCGGTAACAGCTTCCTATGAGGTGGAGGTTATTTTAAATACAGATCGTGTACAGGACGATCGTTCATGGTATGAAAATGTTATTACCAGAATCGGAAATCATGCATTTACAAGTAAAGTAAATAAAGAAACGTATGTATCCGAGCAGGACGCACACCAGAAGATGGCAGAGAAGGCTTCCGGTGATTATATTATGATCATACATGCAGGTGATGATATCTCGTCGAATCTGGCAGAAGTATTTGTAAAAGGAAATGTTCACTGCTATGACATGGACACATATATGATAACAAAGGCGTTTCATGATGAGACATTTGGAGCGTTTCGTAATTATAAAAAGGTTACGGATGGAGAGGATATCAAATCCTTTTATATTATTGATCTGAAAAGTAAGTATGATTGTTTTCCATTTGGATTTGGTGGCGTGATCATCCGTGCAGAAGCATTCAAAAAGCAGTCGGTTGATCCGGCTCTTGGACTGGAGGCAGAACGGGATTTTATGCTTCGATTGATGGCGAAGACGATGAAGACATGTTTTCTGCCATATGCGACATTAACAGCGTATGAGTATGAAGAACACGATAATACTTTCTATCGCGGACTGTATATGAGAGAGTGGTATTTTGAATCAGTTACTGATTTCTGGATGCCGTTTTTACAGGAAATGAAAGAGACATATGGAAGTATTCCTGTATTTATCCAGTATAATTTCATGTATTCCATTATGGCGAGATTTAATGGAAACATGGATAATAAGAATAAACATGTGATCGAAGAGGGACATGGTGAAGAATATCTGGAATTGATCGGACAGGCATTTCGTCTGATCGAGGAAAATATCATGTTGAACCGGAATAAGGTAAAAGATTGTATCACCGGTGATACGATGAAATGGGTATATGGAATCCTTCGAAACGGAAAAGACTATAAGTTTGAACGTTTCTTCCTCGCAGGAAAGATCTATTACGGAATTGGAGATACATTATTTAACTCTCTGATGAGCCTTTCCACAAATATATTATTTATAAATTACAGAGATGGTAAGCTGGAGATTGACGGTACGGTTCATCCGATCCTTTATTCAATGGTGGATGAAGTGTATTTCCGGTATGACAATAAGAAATATAAGATCCAGTATAATGAGAGATATGGCCTGACAAAGGCATTTGGTGCGGCAATCTGTAAGAGGCACTCATTCCATTTGTCGATTCCGGTTAAGGATAAGTCTGAATCTGAGTTATTCTGTGAGGCGGCGATCGGAAGTCAGTTAGAGCCAATCAATATTCGCTATCCATCGCATTTCAGCCGTGTCTGCAATGCCTTTGGAAGCAGCCATTGGGTATTCGGAGATAACAGAGAATACATGATGACAGCGGAACGAAAGGGTATCATCATCCGTAAGGTCAATAAGCGTCAGAAGTTTATCAAGGAACTTAAGCTGTTAAAAGACATGCTGATGAAGAATAACTACACCAGAAAATATGCATTACTTAGAGTTCTGTATTTTATCTGCAGACCGTTTATGACCGGAAAGCCGATCTGGATGTATATTGATAAGATCTATAAGGGTGGAGATTCTTCCGAGTATCTGTACAAATATGCAAGTGCGCAGAATAAGAAGATCAAGCATTATTATCTGGTCGATAAGAAGAGTACGGATTATAAGCGTTTGAAGAAAGAGGGCTACAAGCCGTTGGTTCGTGACTCCTTGAAGCACAGACTTGTTTTCCTGTATGCGGATATGATGGTTATATCGAATTCAACAGTATATGCATTTAACGGATATACACTTACAAATTCATCTTATATCAGAGATCTGACGCATTTCCATGTCTGTTGCGTTCAGCATGGCATGTCAGTTCAGAAGATCGCGATCGCACAGAACAGACTTCGAGATAATACCAGATTGTATTTCTGTGCATCGAAGTATGAGATCGATAACCTGTCAAGACCGGTATATGATTACGTTGGCTATGATGCCTTGAAGCTTACCGGTGTGCCGCGATATGACGGACTGAAGGATCGCGCGAAGAAGCAGATCATGATAAGTCCGACATGGAGAATGCAGGCTGCTATGCCGGTTCGTACCAGTGAGAGCGAACAACGTGATTATAATCCGTTGTTTAAGGAGTCCGAATATTTCAAGGTATTTAATGCACTTATTAATGATAAGCGTCTGATCGATGCTGCAGAGAAATACGGATACCGGATCAAATATGTATTACATCCGATCGTAAGTTCTCAGGTGGAGGATTTTGATAAGAATGATTTTGTAGATATCGTTCCGGCAGTTGGTGATATGAGTTATGAGGATATGTTCTGTGAGTCCAGTCTGATGGTAACGGACTTCTCAGGAATCCAGTTCGATTTTGCTTATATGAGAAAGCCGTTGGTATATCTGCATCATAAAGATATTCCACAGCATTATGAGGAAGGAACTTTCCATTATGATACGATGGCATTTGGTGAGATCTGCCATGATAACGATGAGCTGATCCATACATTGATCGAGTATATGCAGAACGACTGCAAGATGAAGCCGGAGTATGTAAAACGTGCCGATGACTTCTTCTATTACAGAGATCATAATAACTGTGAGAGAATCTATAAAGAGATGATAGACTATCAGGAGAAGTATGTCCTTCCTGAGAGATATTGATCAGGTTAGGAAATAAGAGCAGGTGGTTGTCAAGCTGATGACTGCCTGTTTTTTGCCATTATATGTACAGAAAAGACAATTAAAACTTTGCTGTATTTATTATTTGTGATTGTGCAGAGCGCAGATGCCGTGATAAAATATATATGGTATTTGTAGAAAAATTAATCTGTGTAACGGAGAAGAAATTATAAAAAATGAAAGGGAGCGAATGATTATGAAAAAATGGAATAAACTGACAGCAGTTTTTGCCGGAATTGCAGTCTGTCTTAGTCTGATTGGAATTCCGACCGGGGTTCAGGCACAAGCGGATAATAATACAGCGAAGGCATCACAGCCTGCTGTGCGAACGGGGCAACAGACAGAAGAATCGGCTGAATTATCTGTGTCAAATGCGAGAAAGCTGGATGCAGATAAGATAGGAGAGACAACATCCTATAATGATATGGTGTATTCGCCGGAGAAGAATGGAATCTATTTTGTCCATACGGTAGGCGATGAGGTATATGGAAATTACAGGACATATGAGATTGTATTTTATGATATAGCGAATGGAACATACACAACAGTGTATACCAGCGAGCGTGGAGTTGAAGAATCCTATATGGATGATAATGCAATATATTTTGCTAAATCGGATATATCATATACGAAGAACGAAAAATCCGGCTCTTATGATTATACATGTGATTTAGAGATCACAAATTATAATTTTAAAACAGGAGCGGTAAATAAGCAGGCATTTGAAACATTGGATATTGATGCGAACTGGGTAAATCTGATATCTACCTTTGGAGTCGATTCATATAGAAGATACTATATTGCGACCAATGAAGGTAAACTGTATCTGTTCAGTCCTGAAGGAAAATTATTGAGTACGACCAAATGTGGAAGTGATATATATGAATTTGCAGGCTTTGATAAAACGAATGGTAATTTTTATTACCGAGGATCAGAGAACTGGAGATATTGGGGATATGATCACAGCATGGCAAGTCTGAAGGCTGGCAAGGTAAACAGTGATAATTCTATCACGATCAAGGGAGAGAATATGATGTATCTCTACCAGAATGGATGGTTTGAACATAAGGCTCCGATCCGGATGTTAAATGACAGGTATCTGGTATCTCTGTCTACATTTAATGGGAACATCTGTGTACTGATAGATTCGAATCAGTATGATATAAATGATGTAACTGAGAGCTCTACAAGTATTAACCTGATTGACAGCAGTGTATCCGTATCACCGATCAACATTGCAAATAAAAAAGCATTGAAGATGGCGTTTTACACAGCTGATTCATATTACGGCGATGGAGATATTGACCTTACAAGCATCGGACCAAGATGCGCATTAGACAGCACAGCAACTTCTCTGATCGTAAAGACAGATGAAAAAATGTTAACAGAGTATGATATAGCAAAGAACAAAGAGAAAATACGTGTACAGACAAAATATCCGGTCTACACATTTTTTATGGATAAATCTTCCTGTGTGGTAATAGAGAAAAAAGACAATAATTATTATCTTGAGACCTTTGACTGGACATATCCGACGACATTTAATATTAATGCACCTGCCAGCATGAAGGTCGGAACATCAGGAACAGCAGCTTGCAGTACAAATGGTGGCTTTGCTCTGGACTATACTTATAAAAGTTCAGATCCAAAGATCGTAAGTGTAGATAAAAACGGAAATCTGAATGCATGGAAAAAAGGAACAGCAACGATCACGATTACCGCATCCCCGATCAATGTGAAAAAGAAGATCACGATCAAGGTAACAAATTCCACATTGTCAAAGAGCAGTAATACATATAAATCTACAGGAGCAGTCGGTACAGCATCAGCAACCATGCATCTGAGTACAAACAGTGGATATACATATGGAAATGTACAGACCGCTTATCTGAATGCAAGATCCGATGGAACCTTTGAGCGTGTAGAGTATATCAGAGGTTCGGTAGTTCGCGAGGTTTATGATTCTTCTTATCGGTTAAAGAGCCGGAAAAAGATCAAATGCGAACTCCCGTTATTTGGTGGATATTATAGCGGTGAGAAATACAACTATCTTGTATTTGGCCAGTCAAATCCAAAAGAGAGCAAGAAGAAGGAAGTAATCCGTGTCGTTAAATATGATAAGAACTGGAAAAGGCTGGGCAATTGTAAGATTAAGGGAGCCAATACCTATACTCCGTTTAATGCAGGCGGACTTTCGATGACGGAGACGGCTGGTAAATTATATATACATACCTGTCATACGATGTTTGCCAGTGACGACGGATATCATCATCAGGCAAACTGCACCTTTGTAGTAAATGAGAACAGCATGAAGCTGGTAGATTCGTATTATGGTGTAATGAATCTGTCAGAAGGTTATGTCAGCCATTCCTTTGCACAGCAGATCGCTACGGATGGAACCTATATTTACCGTGCAGATCTGGGTGATGCATATCCGAGAGGAATAGCACTTACAGCAACGAAGGTAAGTAAAAAGGTTGGCGAACCATCTATGTATGGAACCGTTATTTCTATACCGGGATATGGAGGAAACAATTATACTGGTTATACGCTGAATGACCTGGAGCTTGGAGATAATAATTATATTCTGACGGGAACCGGTATTAAGAGTGAAAAGACGTCAGTAAAGAATGTCTACATCAATGTAGGTTCCAAGACAAAATTACAAAATGATGCTACATGGATCACAAACTATACAGCCAAGGATAAGATCACAGTTATGAATCCAAAGCTTGTGAAGATCAGTGGTTCCCAGTTCCTTCTGTTATGGGAAGAAAAGAATACAAAGAAAAATACATATACGACAAAGATGGTGCTGTTAGACGAAGCCGGAAATAAAGCATCAGCAATCTGCTCATCACCACTTGCACTTGCCATGTGTGAACCGGTTGTTACAAAATCCGGTATGGTTGTATGGTATGTCACAAATAATGGTTCTCCTGTATTTGTAGAGATCAATCCATACCAGTTATCCAAGGTACAGACAAAGTCCAAACGCGTGAAAACTTTCAAGAAGGATAATACTTTATCATTTGATAATACAGTAAAGACAGGATACCGGAAAGGTGATGTCGTGATCAAAAATAAGATGATCTATAAGATCACTTCTTCAAAGACGGTTGCCTTTGGTGGAGTAACCACGAATTCAGTTACGACACTTTCGATTCCTAAGACCGTAAAGCTTGGCAAGAAGACCTATCAGGTAACAGCGATCGCATCCCGTGCCTGTGTAAATAGAACGAAGTTAAAAAAGGTTACGATCGGCGCAAACGTAACAAAGATCGGCAGTTATGCATTTTCCGGCTGTAAGAGTCTGAAGACCGTTACGATCAAGTCAACAAAGTTAAAAGCATCTTCAGTAGGATCGAAGGCATTTACAAAGATTCAGGCAAAGGCTACGATCAAGGTTCCAAAAGGAAAGAAGACGGCATATAAGAAGTTCCTGTTAAAAAAGGGAATTACAAAGAAGATGAAGATAAAATAGAGAGCTGGAGATTTTTGTAGTCGATGAGCTGTCAGGCATTTATATGTCTGACAGCATTTTCTTTTATAAGAAAAGAATGACCTGTAAGGTAAAAATATTTCGCTGAGCATAAAAATATATGATATTGTCCAGAATATAGAAAAAGGGTGGTGGATGTGTATATGAAAAGATCGGCGAAGATTTACATGGTGCTGCTTGTCTGGATCGCAGCAGCATTGCAATTTTTTATAAATGAGAAAATGGACATTGAAGAAGTATTTGCCGAAGTGCAGGAGGCAGATGCACAGAGGCAGATCGATGCGGATGTGAGTGCATGGGGTGTGTATCAGGTGTCTCATTCTCATCTGGCGCCGACAGCAATAAAAAATCTCCTGTTAAATACGGCTGAATATTTTGGCCTAACTTCCGGTGAACTGACAATCACCGGACAGGATGATTCTATAACAACATTTCAAAGTAACGGGGAAAGTGAGTCCTGGAGGATCACTTTTCTTGTTGATTCTAATACCGGTCAGAGTTATCTGATCTTTCATACGGACAATATAGAAGCAGTTGACCGGATTCATACGTTTTATAATGATCTGAATATTGATGAGACAGTGAGCGTCGAAGCAGATCTTTCTTTGCATACAGCAGAAAGTGTGATGCAGAAGAAGACACATCCGGCAGAAATGAAAAAGATATCAGATACAGATTTGTCCGAGCAGCCGTCAGGGAAGGACACATTATTAGAAAAATTGCTGGCTGAGCTTCCAGTCACAGGGCTTACGCAGACTCCGGATGGCTGGTATGGACGGCTGAATTCCAACGTGCATCTGAGCGATCTTGCAGCAAATAAAAATGTCCGGCTTCAGAAGAGAGATTCCGGTTCGGTTCATCTTCAATTCGGCGATAAGACGGATCTGGTCAGGTTGTATGCGTCAGTTCTCAGACGATGAAATTTCAGATGTAAAATTTACACAAAACCTAAGAAAAATAACACGAAATATATATTAATTTTCTCCCGGATATGTTAGAATTAGTTGATTTTTGTCTAATGATAAAAATTATAAATAACTTGAAAAGGAGAGTGTATAAATAATTGGAAAACATTATTGAGTTAAAGCATATCACAAAAAATTTTGATGATAACTTTACGGCTGTGGATGACTTTAATCTGGAGGTGCAGCGTGGAGAGTTTGTAACCTTTTTAGGGCCATCCGGTTGTGGTAAGACGACCACACTTCGAATGATAGCCGGTTTTGAGATGCCGACAGAGGGGGAGATTTTATTAAATGGTAAGGACATCAGTAAATTGCCGCCAAATAAGCGCCCGATCAATACGGTATTTCAGAGATACGCATTGTTTCCACATTTAAATATTTATGACAATATTGCATTTGGCCTGAAGCTGAAAAAGCTTCCAAAGGCTGAGATTGAAAAGAAAGTAAAAAAAGCTCTTGAGATGGTAGATCTTGAAGGGTTTGAAGATAGACGTGTTCAGACATTGTCCGGTGGACAGCAGCAGAGAATCGCGATCGCACGTTCACTGGTAAATGAGCCGGAGATTCTTTTGCTTGATGAGCCACTCGGTGCGCTGGATCTGAAAATGAGAAAAGAGATGCAGCTCGAATTAAAGGAAATGCATGAGAGACTGGGAATCACCTTTATCTATGTAACCCATGATCAGGAAGAAGCGCTTACAATGTCAGATAAGATCGTTGTAATGTCAGAAGGACGTATCCAGCAGATTGGTACGCCGGAGGATATTTACAATGAGCCGAAGAATGCATTCGTTGCGGACTTTATCGGAGAAAGCAACATTTTTAATGGTATCATGACAGGCAAATTAAAGGTTCGTTTTTGTGGTGTGGAATTCGAATGCCTGGATGATGTAGAGCATGGAACACAGGTGGATGTCGTAGTGCGTCCGGAGGATATCCTGATCGTGTCGCCGGAGCAGGGAGCAGTAAAAGGAACGGTTATCTCTGTGGTATTTAAAGGTGTTCATTATGAGATCACAGTACAGTCCGGTAAAAATGAGATCGTGATACAGTCCACAAAGTCTGCAAAGGTAGGCGACATGGTTGGACTTAATGTAGAGCCGGATGGCATTCATGTTATGCCTGCGGAGAAAGCACTGAACCGCATCGAGACAGGAGTTGACAAATATTATAAGCTGGAATTCTTAGATGGTGAGCTTGAGTGTGATCTGAGTAAGATCGTTCCGTCGTCTCATTATGAGGATGGTGTATTAATGGATGCGTCCGGAGATGTCATCGATCATGAGCGGCTCAAGGTGATCTTAACGATCAAGCCGGATGATATTACGATGAGTGATGATCAGGAGGAAGGTATCATATCCGGTCATATCATTAACCTGATCTATAAAGGAGACCACTACAGCTATGTAGTCCGTACGGAGAATGAGGAAGACTTCATTGTTCACGATGAATATCTCTGGAATATGGATGACTTTGTCAGCCTTGTGATTCCAAAGGATAAGATCCACTTTGAACTTAAGAAATAACCGAAAGCAAAAGGAGACAGAGATGAGTACATTACGTTTTTCCAGAAAACAACTGTGTGTGCCATATGCATTGTTCCTGATATGCTTTGTGGTTGCACCGCTTATAGTCATTATATATTATGCATTTACAAATGGAGAGGGGCAGTTCTCATTGGAGAACCTGACAGGATTCTTCACCAGTCCGAACACGATCGGAACCCTTGCCTACAGCTTTGCGATCGCCTGTGTATCGACGGCAGCAGCTTTGTTGCTGGCGTACCCGATCGCCTATATACTTGCCAGAAGTGAATGGAAGAAAAAGTCGATCATTGTTATGATCTTCGTTCTTCCGATGTGGATCAATTTTACGTTAAGACTGACTGCTTTAAAGGAAGTCCTGACGTTGATCGAGCATAATCTGGCATATTATCCGTTTTTGAATTCCGTGATCGGTATGGTATATGACTTTCTTCCGTTTATGATCCTGCCGATCTATACAACATTGATGAAGTTAGATAACAGTCTGTTAGAAGCAGCAAATGATCTGGGCGCAAGTTCTGTTCAGACATTTTTAAAGGTGACGCTTCCGTTATCTGTTCCGGGTATCATCAGTGGTATCGTGATGGTATTCCTTCCGTCTATGACGAACTATGTTGTATTGGATATGTTGTATAACAGCACTTATGTTATGGGTAGCCTGATAGGCAGCTATTTCGCTGCATACGATTGGCACAATGGATCCATGATCGCACTGGTGCTTCTGTTGATCATATTAATCTTTACTCTCTTTACAAATAAATATGAGGGAGAAGACAACAACAGAGGAGGTGCATTGTTATAATGAAAAAAGGATTTCGGGTTGCTTTTATTATATTGATGTTGGTGATCCTCTATCTGCCGATTCTGATCCTTGCAGTTTATAGTTTTACGGATTCGGCAAATATCGGAACAATACACGGATTTTCCGTTCAGAATTATGTTACATTATTTACCAAGCCTGAGCTTGCAGATATGATCTGGGGTACGGTCCTTCTTGCGGTTGGCTCAGCGTTAATTGCGACATTGCTTGGAACACTGGGTGCGGTCGGTGCATTTTATTCCAAGAAACTTGCATCGGGGATTGTATCTGCGATGAATCAGGTTCCGGTTGTAAATGCAGATGTTGTAACCGGTTTTTCAATCTGTATCTTGCTGATCGTGGTATTTGGTGTCAGCAAAGAATCCTATGTGCCGCTGGTAGTCGGACATGTCGTGCTGTCTGCCCCGTTTGTTTATTTGTCAGTTGTACCTAAGCTAAAGCAGATGGATGGAAGCTTGTATGAGGCCGCGATGGATCTGGGTGCATCACCATTTACTGCGCTGATAAAAGTAGTCCTTCCACAGATCTTACCGGGTGTGATTTCAGGATTTGCACTGGCAATAACTTTGTCATTAGATGATTATTTCATTGCGAGTTATACAAAGCCGGCTACATTTGATACGATCAGTACTTATGTCGTAAATGCGACCAAGGGTTCTCAGACAGAGATTAAGACTGCTTTATGGGCGTTATCAACAGTGATCTTCGTGATTGTTATACTGATCGTTGTTGGAATGAATATGACATCAAAGGCAAAGGCGAGAGCCGGAAAGGCAGGTGGCAGATATGAATAAGAAGAAGTTATTCAAAGGATTTGCCGGCTTCTGTGCCGGACTTATGATGCTTACGCCTGCGGCTTATCTGGTACATGCAGAGGCAGATAACAATGTACAGGATCAGACAGAAGTATCTGTCGCATCAGATAATACAAGAAGTGATGCTGCAAAGACAAATGCTGCTGATGTACAGAAATCGGATGATACGATCGTGCTTCGTGTATCCAACTGGGAAGAATATATCGACCTTGGAGAATGGGATGAAGACGAAGTGATTGACCTGGAAGACGGAACCGAGATCTTCGGTGAGAATTCCATGGTGACGGATTTTGAGAACTGGTACTATGAGACATATGGTCAGAAGGTAAAGGTGGAATATTCCTGCTTTGGAACAAATGAAGACCTTTATAACATGCTTACCCTTGGTGATAAATACGATCTGGTCTGTCCATCCGACTACATGATCATGAAGCTGATGGCAGAAGAAAAAGTAGTTCCGTTTTCGGATTCGTTTTATGACACGAGTATAGAGGAAAATTATTATGCAAAGGGAGTATCTCCATATATCAGACAGACCTTTGATGAAAATGAGATCAATGGTGAGAGCTGGAGCAAATATGCAGCCGGATATATGTGGGGTGTAACCGGTATCTTATATAATCCGGAGAAGATAACAGAGGAAGAAGCAGGTACATGGAATATCTTGGATAATCCGAAGTTTGCACGTCAGGTTACGATCAAGGATAATGTGCGTGATTCTTATTTTGCGGCACTTGGCATTTTGAAGCAGGACGAACTGACATCAGAGGAATTCATAAATGCAGATACTTATCATGATGATCTGCTTCGGGTAATGAATGATGTCAGCCCGGAAACGATACAGGAAGTACAGGATCTGCTTCAGGATATGAAGGACAATGTATATTCCTTTGAGACAGACAGTGGTAAGGCAGATATGGTATCCGGCAAGGTGCTTGCAAATTATCAGTGGTCCGGTGATGCGGTTTATGCGATGGATCAGGCAGAAGAAGATGATCTTTATCTTGATTTCGCCGTGCCGAAGGAATCTACCAATCTCTGGTTTGATGGCTGGGTGATGTTAAAGGATGGTATCGATGAAGATGCCAGAAAACAACAGGTAGCAGAAAGCTTTGTGAACTTTCTTTCAAGACCGGACAATGCAGTCAGAAATATGTACTACATCGGATATACTTCTGTTATTGCAGGAGGCGAAGATGATAATACAGTATTTGATTATCTGAACTGGAATTATGGTGCGGAAGATGGAGAAGAAGATACAACAGAATATCCGCTTGGTTATTTCTTCAGTGGTGATAATTCGGATCCAGATTACATCATAACAGCTCCGGAGGAGCAGACAAGACGTCAGCTCTATGCCCAGTATCCGGACGAAGCGGCGATCGAGCGAAGTGCGATCATGCAGTACTTCGATGCAGATGCCAGCAAACGGATCAATCAGATGTGGATCAATGTCCGCTGCTATAACATTAAGGATGTAACTCCGCAGGTGTGGGTGATTGTAGTAATATTGATCCTTGCGGCAGCAGGGCTCATCGTGCATTATAAGCGTTCTCATTACCACAGCTAAGTGGTGTGATTTCGGCGATCAGCCGGGAGTTTATAGGCGTTAACATTCTTTGATAATGATAAAAAAAGAAGCCTGGGAGAAATTCCTCCCAGACTTCTTTTTTGAATAGTTCTATTATAATTCAGAATAACCATAGCTGTTTACAATAGCTTCAATGCGGTTTCCGGCCTGACACATTGGACACTGATCATGAGGATAAGTCTTGTAATCAGGGAGATCCTTTTCGGTAAACAGTGCATGTACCGGATAGCCGTCAACCTCTGTCGCAACAGAGAAGATAGCAGAGATACCTGCGATAGAACCACCGTAGTATTTGATACACTCCAGACTCTTTTTGATCGTTTTACCGGTTGTAGCAGATGCGATCAGAAGAAGCACATGCTTGCCTTCGATCATTGGCTGGAGGTTGTCACGGAAGATCAACTGACCGGAGCTGTGAACCTCAGGTGTAACAACGTAGATGGACTTGTGCTGGTTCATGGAAGTGATACCGTTCTGGCTTAAGGTTTCTGCCAGATAAGCACCGATCACTTCAGTACCATCCATGCAGACGATCGTATCAACGATAGTTGATGCTACATATTCGGTTCCCATGGATTTGGCAGCGGCAGCAGCCATAGTGCCTCTGACTTTCAGGGTTGTCATATCAATGTACTGGTTGATATGAGAATGGTTTGTAGCAAAGTGACCGTTCATCACTTTGATGTATAACTGATTGTTGTAAGAAGATGTTAATTTCATTGCGTCATGTTTCATATGTATGTACCACCCTTTCATTTAAATAACATATATAGTTGTTATACGATCTCTAAAATTGTATTTACGACCAGATCATTCTGTTCCGGATTCATGAAGCAGAAGCGGATATAAGAATTATCCAGTCCTGTGATATCTGCACAGCTTCTGATATACAATCCCTTACTCTGACAATGATCCACAACCGTCTGTGCGGAAATGTCTTTTTTCAGTAATTTGACCAGAATAAAATTCGCATCCGGCTTATAGAGCTTGATCGTCTTGCGGCTTGCCAGTGCAGAATAGACCAGATTCCGTTCCGTCTTCATCAGTGTCTGGGTTTTGCTTATATAAGAAGCATCCTTGAACATATCGATGCCGGCTGCCTCTGCAAGTGTATTGATCGCATAAGGAAATCCTGTGATCGACATTGTCTTTTTAAATACCGGATTTGATGTAATTGCATAGGCTAATCGAAGTCCGGGTACTGCAAAGAATTTGCTTGTATTTCTGAGAACGTAGAGATTGTCATATTCCTTAACCAGCGGAATAGCGGTGCAATCATCCTTATCCTGAACGAAATCCATATACTCCTCGTCAACGACCAGTGCAATATCATTTCCTGTACAGATCTTTGCGATGAATTCCAGAGATTCGCGGTCGATGACCTGTGATGTTGTTCCGTTTGGATTCGAGATAAATACCATATCAATGGATTCATTTAACGTAGAGATGAAATCCGCAATATCCAGTTCGTAGTTTTCTTCTTCGGATAACTGATAGTATGTGATATCACAGCCGTTCATTTTCAGGACCTTCTCATAGTTGTGTGCTCCCGGTGAAAGAAGAACAGCATGCTTTGGACTGTTGAATTCGATCAGGAGTTTGATAAATTCATATGAGCAGCTTCCGACAATGATATCGTCCGGATCCGCACCTGAATAGCCTGCGATACTTTCCTTTAATCTTGTATATGAGCCATCCGGGTAACGCTTCAGATCTTCGATGCTGTTAAGAATGACATTTTTGACAGAATCCGGAACCCCGAGCGGATTCATGTTCAGGTCAAATCTTACAGATTCATTCTGGGAGAGCAGATTGCTTCCAGAAAGATGTGATGTACTTTTTCCCATAAAAAATTCCTCTTTTTCCATATATAATGTTTCAAAAAACTATTTATTTTGCTATAATCAAAATATATGTTTTTATATAATTATACCGATTCGGGGATTTAATTACAAGAAAAATACATGAGTTTTAATAAAATGATTACGAAAGCAAGGAGAACCAGATGAAAGGGATCGTAGAACAGTACGCCAGAGGAGAATTCAATGTAGAAAGACCGGATATTGATATTTCCATTGCAAAGCTGGAACTGGCTGTGGAAGCCGGCTCCATATTTCAGGGAACCTTTAAGGTGGTGTCGAAGAATGATGTACCGATCAAATTGATGGTATATGACAGCAGATACCTGTTCGATTTCAAGAGTCATACATTTGTAGGCAGACGGAATACGGTTGCCTTTTCTTTTGATGCCCGTGGAATCGAAGAAGGCAAGAGCTTTAAAGGACATATCAACATCATAACGGATGGTGGAGAATATAAGATCCCGTACAGCGTAGAGGTTGTTCCGCCTTATGTTCTGGTAGAAGACAAACGGATCGAGGATCTGTTCCAGTTCGCGACCTTCGCAGAGGAGCACTGGGATGTAGCAGTTCAGATCTTTGACAGCCCGGAATTCGTGCGTACCTTTTTAGGGGATGACGCGATCATTAAGGGTGTCTATGAGAGTCTGAAGAAATCGTTATCCATCAATCAGGCAATGGAAGAATTCCTTGTATATACCCATAAGAAACGTGTGCTTACACTGACAGCAAAGCAGCGTGAGCTGTTGATCGAGATGCCGGATGAGCTGGTTCGGGCAACGATCTCCGTAAATAAGAACACCTGGGGTTATACCCATACCTATATTACATCAGACAGCGATTTCCTGATTCCGGAAGCAACCAGGATCACAGGTCAGGATTTCACTGGAAATAATTATGAGCTGAACTTCCTGATCGATCCGACGAAGATCCCGGAAGGGGTATCAGCGGGTTATATCCATTTTAATAATACCCTGCAGAATATCAGTGTAAAGGTCAGCATCAAGAAGCCGGAAGTTCAGAGAACAGAGCCGAAAAACCGTCATGTGAATTTCATGATCAAGAAAGGCCATGAGGCACTGGCAAAAGCATACATTGATTTCCGTACGGATAAGATGTCACTTGCTGATTACACGAAACGTTCGACAGAGGCACTGGAAACACTGGTCAAATACAGACCGGAGGATAATATCTACCGTCTGGGACTGCTTCATATGAAGCTGTTAGAGGGCAAGACGGAATATGTAAAACAGGAATTTGTTCGTATCGATGCAGATGCCGATCTGAACGAGGCAGGCAGCATGGAGAAGTGTTATTACAGTTATCTGAAAGCACTTCTGACAAAGGATAAGGACATGATCGACAGCACGGCAAGACTTGTCCGCGGACGACTGGAACAGGAGAAGGACAAGCTGTTTTATTTCTGGCTGCTGTTATTTGTGGACTACAGTTATACAGAGGATAAATGGAATCTCTATGAGGATATCCGGAAATTATATAATGAGGGTGTAAACAGCCCAGTTATTTACTTTGAAATATGTGATATGTTCAATAAGCAGCCGCTTATGATGAAACGGATCGCACCGCTTGAGATCTCAGCTATCCGATGGGGTATGCGGCATGAGTTTGTATCCGAAGATGTCATTATGGAATTCGTAAAGACGGCTGCAAGAATGAAGCTCTTTGATATTCACGCATTCAAGATGCTGGAGAATATCTATGCAGCAAAGCATGATCGTATGACACTGGATACGATATGTGAAATTCTTCTCAGATTTAAAAAATGTGATAAAGAGTATCATGTATATTATCAGGATGCGGCAAATGCAGGAATTAAATATGTTGGTTTGTATGAGGGCTTCTTAAAGAGCATGGATAAGAAGACGTATCAGCCGATACCGGAATCCATTCTCCGTTATTTCAATTACAAGAATACGTTAGATGATGAAGAGCTGGCGTATCTCTATGCAAATGTCATCATGAATAAGGCACAGAATATGAATGTGTTCCATGAGTATATTCCGGCGATCGAGAACTTCATGGAGAAGAAGATCATCGACGGAGAAGTGAGTGATGATCTGACGGTTATTTATGAAGAATTTCTGGAGCCGGAGAGCGTGAAGCCGGAATTTGCATCAAAGTTAATTAATATCATATTCAAGCAGAAGCTGACCTGTCGGAATAAGAATATTGTATCAGTGGTTGTAACACATGAGGAACTGGAAAAGAGTGAACAGGTGGATGTGATTGATGGAGAAGCTTATGTAGAGATCGTGTCAGAATCCGCTATCATTACATTACTTGACAGTCGGGGCTGCAGATATATCAATACGGTACCATACCGGCTTGAGCCGGTTGTCGGAGAAGAAAATTATCTGGATATCTGTAAAGAGTATAATCCGAAGGATTACCGCCTGTTATTATTTGAGTATAACGATATAGACAGCTTTTCATATAAGGATGCATCCGAGATCAATCTGGCGCGTGATATCTCTAACTGCCCGAATATCAGTTATCTGATCCGGCAGAGAGCACTCCGCCATATGGTTGAGTATTATCATGAGAATTATGATGCGGATATTTTATATAAATATCTGTCACGAATTGATCTGGATTATGTGGAAGTAGAGGACGCTTCCCGGATCATTACATATTACATTTCTTTACGGATGTATGAGCAGGCATTTAACGGAATCCATCGGTTTGGATATGTAGATGTGGATGTGGATGAACTGATACGGATCGCGGAATTCGGAATATCCGATAAGCGCTATGATGATGACAGGACGTTATTATCCATTTGTGTATATCTGTACCGGAGGGGGTATGCGACACAGAAGGTTCTGGCATTCCTGATCAATAACTATAATGGCTCGTTAGAGGAAATGGCAGAGCTGTTTAAGGCAGTTAACACAAATTATCGTGATATTGATATGCTTGCAGAGAATATCTTGGCACAGATGATGTTTGCAGATGCTTATACAGAGGCAATCTTTGATATTTTTGCGCTTTATTACGCAGGTAGAAGCAGGGGCATGGTAGTCAAGGCATTTTTACGGTTCTGTGCATACCAGTATATTATCAAGGATCTGAAGATTCCTGCGGATATCATGGAATGTCTGTATAAAGAGGTGGAGAAGAAGAACATTACAGATGAGATTTCAGAGATGGCGCTGCTCTCTTATTTTGCAGGTTGCGGTGGACGGTTCTCGGCAGAACAGAAGGAATGGATCCGGAATACAGTTCGTCATTTTATAGACAGCAGTAAGATCTTGCCGTTCTTTAAAGAATTTGCATCCTTTGTAACGTTGCCGTATGATATGAAGTTTAAGACCTATCTGATCTTTAAGGGCGAGAGCGGCAGACAGATCTGGGTAAGCTACAGCTTCGGACAGGAAAGCAACAGTATGGCACATTACAAATCGGAGCGAATGAATGAGATCATACCGGGAATCTATATCAAGGAATTTGTTGTGTTCCACGGAGAGACGCTGTTATATTCCATTGATGGTGCGGAGAGCGGTAATTCATCCATCGTTGAGAGTGATATTTTAAAGAATACAACATGTCATAAGAAGAACAGTAATCGATTTGAGCTGATCAACAGTATGCTGATCAGTCAGGAGACAAGAAATGATCAGGAGCTGATCCAGGCGATGGATACCTATCTGAATAACACACATTTCTTTGAGGAGAATCTGATATTGTTATAAGACAGCAGAAACAGGAGGAGATAACATGACGGAACATCCATTATATCTGGGATTGGATCTGAGTCCGGAGTATACACAGTTAAGTTATTATAAGCTGGATGAAGGAGTACCGGAATCAATCTGTCACAGCGATTCCAAAGATACATATCTGCTTCCAAATATTATGTTTTATACAGATAAATATAAAGACGGAACCGGAGCAAAGGATGAATCCGGTTGGAGTGTCGGAGCGGTGGCTGCAGGAAAACGGTTCAAGGAAGATGGCGTGGTGGTTGACCGTATTTACCAGAAGACGATCATCAACGAGGACACGGAGATCTATGGAACAGGTTATAAAGCAAAAGACCTTCTGGTCAAAATGCTGCTGCTTCATATCCGGGAATTTACAAAACAGTTTGAAAGCTATGAGATCAGGCGGCTGGTAGTAACGATCGCAGATGCAGATATTCATATCATCAAGGCAGTGCAGGAGTTACAGAAAGCACTTCATCTGAGTGATGAACAGTTTGAGATTACAAGCCATATAGACAGTGGAATTTATTACATCTTTAATCAGCCGGAGTCATTAAGAAATAACAGTGTGGTGCTGTTTGATTTTAACAGCAGCGGACTTGATTATTACAGATTCGATATTACGCATAACAAATCACCGGAGATCGTAGATGTATTTCATCAGAACCTGAAAGACCGCTTGACATTTTCAGCGTTTAAGAAGGACGATGAGGAGTTGGATGAGCAGTTCGCAGCAATCTGTCAGGAGCTTCTGGCAGAGACTTATGTGTCCTCGGTGTTCCTGACCGGAATTGGCTTTGCAGATAACTGGCTGAAGGAGTCGGCGACGATCCTCTGTCAGGGAAGACGGGTATTTGTCGGTCAGAATATCTATACAAAGGGAGCCTGCTACCGGGCATTTGGCGACCGGCACAGCAAGGTGCTTGACCGTTATCTGATCCGGTCGGAATATACAGTTGGCTTTGATATAGGTATCAGTTTAAATGATGACAGCAAGACATTTGTGCCGATCACCAGAGGAGGACAGGAATGGTTCCACACAAAGGGAAAATTATATATCTTTCCGGACGAATCAAATCAGGTGGAGCTGATCTATCGCAACATATTGACAGGAGATTATGATAAGGAGCATATCGAGATCCACGGACTGCCGAAGCGTCCGCCGAAGACGACCAAGATCTCACTGGAAGCGGAATTCTACAGTGCGGAAAAGGGAGCGGTTGTTATCAGGGATGAAGGATTTGGAACGATGTTCCCGACCACAAATAAGATATATAGGAAGGAATTTGACCTGAAATGGGAAAAATAATTGTATGTAATACAAAAACTGCACAGAATCCATATACGTTCCTGAATACCAAGGTATCTGTATATTCCTACGAGGAATTGTGTTACTACCTGTATAATAATATGGTGCTGGTGGGGGAAGAAGATGTATCGGCGAGATTGTCGGCATGGATCAGAAGAGAGCTTGATCTCACAGAGCTTGCAGACAAGATCGATACATTACTTGACAAGCATGCATTTGTTCAGGATATCATGGTGGAGATCCTAGTGTATGGCGGATATTACAGCAGTGAAGAAGTACGGCAGTTTATGGCGGAATGCCAGAAGCTTCGTACGTTAAAATCATACGAAGTCGAGAAGCTGCGGGCGGATGGATATCTGCGGTACAAGCATTATATAAAAGCGGGTGCGATCTATGATGAGGTTATCTGCTATCTGGAAAAAGAAAAACAGGAGGATGAATTCCTCGGAAATGTATATCATAATAAAGCAGTTGCTCTGGCCGGAAATCTTCAGCTTGATGAAGCAAAGAGCTGTTTTATTAAGGCATATTCGTTAAATAAGAACGAGGAATCCCTGATCGAATATTTCTGTGTGCTGGCAGTTACGGTGGATACCGCGACACTTGAAAAAGAGATTAAGAAGCGGGGACTTCCTGCGAACTTCTTAGAGGATCTGATGAGTGAAGTTGGCGATTCTAAAGAAGATGTGCGGGAGCTTCCAATCTACAATAAAGTCCAGAAAGCGGTTTATAACCGACTTCATGGACATATTGAAGATTATGACAGACGTATGGATACGATCCTGTCGGAATTAAAAGACGAATTCCGGGATCAGCTTGTCTGATAAATGAAAGGTAAAGTTGTGTATGAAGTATGATGTGATTATTATCGGTGCAGGACCGGGAGGAATCTTTGCGGCATATGAACTGATGAAGAAGAAACAGGAGTATAAGATTGCTGTATTCGAGGAAGGATATACCTTAAAAAAGAGAAAATGTCCGATCGATGGCGATAAGATCAAGAATTGTATTAACTGTAAGCATTGCTCGATCATGTGTGGATTTGGCGGAGCAGGTGCATTCTCAGATGGAAAATACAATATCACAAATGATTTCGGTGGAACACTGTATGAATATATCGGTAAGCAGAAAGCTGTTGATCTGATGAAGTATGTAGATGAGATTAACATGGAAAATGGCGGCGAGGGAACAAAGCTTTATTCAACCGCCGGAACGAAGTTCAAGAAGCTTTGTCTTCAGAACAAGCTGAAGCTTTTGGATGCGTCGGTTCGCCATCTGGGAACTGATATCAACTATGTTGTTCTTCAGAATCTGTATGATCAGATGAAGGATCATATAGACTTTTATTTTGATACACCGGTTGATACAGTACAGGTTATTGATGGTGGTTATCGTATCATCTGCGATAAGGGTGAATTCGACTGTGATAAATGTATCGTATCCGTTGGACGAAGCGGAAGCAAATGGATGGAAAAGGTATGTAAGGAGCTTGAGATCCCTACAAAATCCAACCGCGTCGATATCGGAGTCCGTGTGGAGCTCCCGGCAGTTATCTTCTCACATCTGACGGATGAATTATATGAAAGCAAGATTGTATATCGTACGGAGAAATTCGAAGATAATGTCAGAACCTTCTGTATGAATCCAAATGGAATTGTGGTAAATGAGAATACGAATGGTATCATCACTGTAAACGGACACAGCTATGAGGGTGATGAGAAGAAGACAGAGAATACAAACTTTGCACTTCTGGTTTCCAAGCATTTTTCAGAACCGTTTAAAGACAGTAACGGATATGGTGAGAGTATCGCAAGATTATCTAATATGCTGGGCGGTGGTGTAATTGTACAGAGATTTGGAGATCTGGTTCGAGGCAGAAGAAGTACCGTGAAGCGTATTGAAGAAGGGCTGGTAACACCGACCTTAACGGCAACACCGGGTGATCTGAGTCTTGTTCTTCCAAAGCGTATCTTAGATGGAATCATGGAAATGATCTATGCACTGGATAAGGTAGCACCGGGAACAGCAAATGATGATACTCTGTTATATGGTGTAGAGGTTAAGTTCTACAACATGGAAGTGGAGTTGGATGAGAATCTGGAAAGCTGCCACAAGGGCTTATATGTGATCGGAGATGGCAGTGGCGTAACGCATTCGTTGTCCCATGCCTCCGCCAGCGGTGTCTATGTTGCCCGCCATATCATTGGAGAAGAATAGGATTGAATAAAAGCTGGAGCTGTCCTAATGGCATCCGCTAACATATAATATGAATCCCCCTATACATGACATTGACGGATTTTCGTTATGAACTGCACATTGCCAGTAAATACGAGTGCTTGTCTGAGCCGAAGACGAGTTAGCACAGGAGTATTTACGAATCAGGCATGTGCAGAGAATAGAAAATCCGGCACGTCATTATAGAGGGGTTCGTATTGTATGTGGACGAAGGCATTAAGACAGCTCCAGCTTTTCAATGACAAAGCCTGCATTTTCCATATGGTAGTCATTGCCACAGTAAGGGCAGATGCGCTGGCGTACGGAATCGAAGCTTGCGCCACAGGCAGGGCAGTGGACGGAAGTAATGGAGAAACCGGGCGGTTCCATGTAGGCGGTATTACGTCGGAGGGATACGTCGATACAGTCGCCCCGACGGTTTATGGCGCCATCATGTTCACTGTAGTTGATCCACCAGGTACGAAGATTCAGGCACAGTTCACTTCCCTCCATGTGGATATCATTGACAGTTAAAGCCTGCATGTAGGTCATCTCGATGATATCCTGAAAATATGGATCAAAAGAAGAACCACGATAGAAAGCAAGGTTTTCCGGGTGATCTGCCAGAACGGTCATGCGGATCAGGGAGATGATCTGGCCTTCAAATTTCTCGAAAGAAAAAACAGGATCATAAGGCGCAAATGCTCGTGAGATCTTTCCCTTTGCTGTCACATAAGACCAGAATGGAATACGTTTTCGACCGTCACGATTGAACTGCTTAATGATCAAAAGAATGGATGAAAGCATAAGTCCGGTGATGCCGCCGAAGATCAGTGTGACAAAATAGGACATGATCAGGCTGGCAGGAATCGGATTCTCCCAGTCTGAAAGAAAGGAAATAAAAGTAAATAGAAATACAACCAGAATAGTGATCCATATGGTGGAGCCTCGTTTGTTTACATTTTTCATGGAAGCATTATTCCGGATAAAATAGGTATTCGTGACACGCGGGAACAGATCCTTTATCTGGAAAACGGTGCTGCAGTATGGGCAACCCTGTGTCAGGGCAGCAACCGGATTGACAGCGCCACAGTTCGGACAGGTCATGGTCATATGATGAAGCTCTGCTTCATTTGGTGTATGCACAACCACCTCATACATGATATCATCTGATTTCCGGTCATATATGGTGCCGGATGTATTTTCAAATCGCAGATGCCGGTTGATCCTTTCGTCCATGGTATCAACGGAATACCAGACCGTGTTTCTTGTAAGATAAGAGGTGCCATTGGTGTCTTTGGCAGGCGTTGTGTAGTGGATCATTTGGATACCTTTGCGATTCAGACGTTCCTTCTGCAGGTGGAGGGCGTAGGAGGTATCACCGTCACAGCTCTTTGGCGGAAGGCCGGAATCATACCAGTGATTCAACTCTATGGCAAAATCATCATAAATGCTTTTGTGTTTTTCCCATGAAGGTTTGTATTTCTTAAATGCGGTCACCTGTTTTATATAGCGTATCAGTAATATAACGGCAATTATGATCAGTACGATGCCGATTCCAAGGAAAATAAATCTTGGCGTACGATCGATCTCGCAGGTGTATACAGAGGCAGACAGAATTCCTGCTGCCAGAACGCCGATGCTTTTAGGGAACAGAGTGGCATCCGGCAGTGAGACCGGATGATTTCGTTTGATATTTGATATTGGTGGGAGTATATCCATTCTTTTTCTCCTGTTAAAAATTTGATCATTGGGTAATATGGGGGAAATTATAAGAAAATAAATGCAATGTACGATATAAAACCATTTGTCCCATATAGGAAAAGTGTATAATGAAATATAGAAGATGTTCAGCATAAAATAAGAAAGGACCAAAGCATGAAAAAGCAGGAAACGGCAAATACATCGTTAAAAGAGAATAGAACACATGGAACGGTGCAGTATCCGATTGCTTTGTACGAATGGAACGGAGAAAATGAGTGGCATGTGGTTCCGCATTGGCATGAGGAAATGGAATGGCTCTATTTTCAAAAAGGCGATTTCCCGGTATGGATAAATACAAAGGAGTATCAGGTTCATGCACCGGCATTTATGTGCATCCATCCGGAAGAACTGCATGCACTGATCCTGGAAAAGGATGGTATAGAAAGTGCGGTTGTGTTCCCTCTTGATATCCTGTGCTTTGAACGGTATGATGCGGCGGAGGCGAAGGTGCTTGGCCCGCTTGCAGAAGGAAAGCTTCGGATGCCGGTTCTGTGCCAGAGCGGGGATGCGGCATTTGAAGAATTAAGTGCTTGTTATAAAGAGATCGAACAGATGCTCAGGCAGATGGAAGAATATGATACGAAGAAAGCGCAGCATCAGGATTCTTCAATAACGCGTGAGAACATGCCAGGAGAACCGAAACAGAATCTACAGAAAAATATGCTCTATTTGAATATCAAGGCAAAGATGTTAGAGCTGATCGCAGTTGCATATAAGTATGACCTGCTTACAAGACAGGTCAGGGAAGGCAGGGAAGAATCCGGGACGGTAGAGAATCTGAAAAAGGTGTTGCAATACATCGGGGAGCATTACGGTTCGTCGATCCGCCTGTCTGAACTGGCGGAGCTGGTCAATATGAATGAACAGTATTTTTGCCGGTATTTTAAGAAGAATATCGGGAAGACGATCACAGAATATATCAATGTGATCCGTGTGGAGAAAGCGGCAACGGCACTTGCAGAGACAGAGGATAAGATCATAGATATTGCATCTGCCTGTGGATTTGACAATATCGGATATTTTATCAGACGCTTTAAAAAGGAGAAGAACATGACACCTTCCGAATATCGTAAAAAGTCAAAATAGTACAATAAAATAGTCAATTTAAAGATAGAAAACCTCTTTGTATTCCGTATACTGTAATTAAAGTGTAAAAAGAACGAGTATCTGTATCCGATGGTGGAACAGATACAGACAGTATAAAAGGAACACAGGAGGTTTTTATAATGAAAAGAAAATGGTGGCATGGTAAAGTAGCATATCAGATATATCCAAAGAGTTTTCAGGATACAAATGGAGATGGAATCGGTGATCTTCGTGGCGTGATCGATCATTTAGATTATCTGAAAAGTCTGGGAATTGATATTATCTGGTTATCTCCGATCTATCAGTCTCCATTTGTCGATCAGGGTTATGATATTTCAGATTATTATAAGATCGATGAGATCTTTGGAACGATGGAAGAATTCGATGAGTTGTTAGCAGAAGCGAAGAAGCGGGATATGTATATCATTATGGATCTTGTTATTAATCACTGTTCTGACCAGCATGAATGGTTCCAGAAAGCATTAAAAGATCCGGAGGGTAAATATGGCGATTATTTTTATTTCCGTAAGGGAAAAGACGGCAATCCGCCAAGCAATTACCGGTCTTATTTTGGTGGAAGTGCATGGGAAAAGGTAGAAGGAACGGACTATTATTATCTTCATATGTTTGCAAAGGAACAGCCGGATCTGAACTGGAACAATCCTGAGGTATTAAATGAATTATATACCATGATCAACTGGTGGCTGGATAAGGGCGTTGCGGGTTTCCGTATCGATGCGATCATCAATATCAAGAAAGATCTGAGTTTTCCGGATTATGAGCCGGACGGACCGGATGGAATGACAGGAATCTTCCGTATGGTTGAGGGCGTCGATGGCGTTGGTGAACTGTTAGAGGATCTGAAGAAGCATACATTTGAAAAGTACGATGCGTTTACAGTTGCTGAAGTATTCAATATGAAGAAGGATGAGCTGGAAGAATTTATCGGTGACGACGGACATTTTTCAACGATGTTTGATTTCTCAGCGCATGAGATGACCTTTGGCGATCATGGCTGGTACGATGCGAAGAAGGTCGGATTTGATGATCTGAAAAAGGTGATCTTCCATGCACAGAAGGAATGTGAAGATGTTGGCTTCCTTGCAAATATTATAGAGAATCACGACGAGCCGAGAGGTGCGAGCCGTTATCTGCCGGATTACCTTCAGAATGAAGACGGAATCAAATTACTGGGAACGATCAGTGTTATGCTGCGTGGTATTCCGTTTATTTATCAGGGACAGGAGATCGGTATGCGTAACTGTCATATGGCTTCGATCGATGCTTACAATGATATTAGTACAAAGAATGAATATGCAGTTGCAATCGATGCTGGCTGTACGGTAGAAGAAGCGATGGAAGCCTGCTATGAGAACAGCAGGGATAATGCCAGAACACCAATGCAGTGGGATGATTCTGCACAGGCAGGATTTACAACCGGAACACCATGGCTCTTTGTAAATCCAAATTATAAAGAGATCAATGTAAAAGAACAGCTTGGCAGGGAAGATTCAGTATGGTACTATTACCAGAAGCTGATCGCACTTCGTAAGTCCGAGGACTACAAAGAAGTATTTACCTATGGCAAGGTCGTTCCAATGTTTGTGGAGAAGGATGGAATATTTGCATATGCAAGAAAGACGGAAGACCAGACCGTTTACATTATAACGAATTACAGCAGAGAAGATATCACGGTTGATTTGATGACTGCAAACGAGCAGCCGAAGCTTCATGTTTTGTTAGATAATAAGAATGACGTATGCTTAAATGGCAACCGTATACGGTTAAGCTCCGGGCAGGCAGTGATCCTGGGATAATGCTTTGAATAATTGATCAACATATAAAACCATTAAAATGATGGCGAAACAGTGCTTAAAAACCATCATTTTGATGGTTTTTATTAGTTACAAGGAAATTAATATATGATATTCTGTTAAAAAGTGGAAATAAATTAGGGGTATTATAATGGCATAGAAATGGGGTGCATATATGAGAAGGAATTACAGGGAAGGTATCGGCAGATGGCTGGCAGGAGTGCTGGTTATCAGCATGACACTTGGACAGATAACAGGCTGTCAGGTGACAGGTGGGGATCAGAATGGGGGAACAACTTCCGGGTATCTGACAGAAGAAAATACTGACAGGGCAGATGGCTCACAGACGACAACCGAAGCACCGACCACAGAAGAAGAGTGGAAATCGATCGTCTCGGGGGAATATTACAAGCAGGCAAAGGTATCCGGATATACGAATCTGTATCAACTGGATATGAAAGTAGAGGAAGATAATATTTACATCAATAAGATGTTTGCTTTTGGGGATGCTCTTGGAATCCAGTATTGCGTAGGAGAAGACGGTTATCTGGCACTATATGATCTGGCGGATCTCAGGCAGAAAGCGGTTGTAAGCTGCCCGAAGGATACATATGCATCAGATGTATTTTCAAATGGAACCGATGAGGTGGTTCTCTATGATAAAGGCAATAAAGAGCTGATCCGTTATGGATCCTTGTTGGATCAGGAGACTGTTATGCCAATCGAAAAAGGGACACCGGACAGTTATCTGATGTCAAAGGATCTCACCGGCTTCTTCTATACAAATGCAGAGGATGGACAGATTTATGAATATGATCTGCGGTCAGGGAAAGAGTCAGAGGTGTGTCCGGCATATTCAGGAGAAGGAAAAGATACAACGCTGCTAGGATATGCGGAAGAACCGGAGTATCTGGTGGTGTCGGCATATGATAATACGGCAGAACGTGTGGAGGTCAGATGTTATAGTGTGACCGGTGAAGATATAAAAGAAACCGGTGATTATGATATCGTGCAATTTGAAGGAAGTGGGGATAAATATTACGCATCCGTATATGTCGATGGTCAGGTCTATCAGGTGTATGGAGAAACGTCCGGGGAAGAACCGGGTATTTTGTTCCCGGATAATACAGGTGATTTTCAGGTTGGCTGCGATGTAGAACATGGTCTGGCTATGTATGGCAGTGCCAGCCAGTCGCAGGAGACGAATACACAGAAGCTGCAGTTCCGGATCTATAATGTGGATACCGGTAAATGTGAAAGCAGACTTGCAGTAACATTTCCGTTTGATGAAACAAATTATATCTATATCGATCAAGGTACTTATATAGATACATACAACTTCTTTGTATTTTCAACGAGCGGACTCACACCGGAAGTATACATATGGGATCTGAACGATGCGCGCAGCATTTCCGGTGATTCCAGAGTCTACCGTTATCCATGGAGTTATCTGGATCATCCGTCCGATGAGCTGAAGCAGGAGCTGCGGCAGCAGGCAAAGGATATCGGAGATCAAAATGGTGTAGAGGTACATATATTTGATGAAGTGACGGAGTGCAGCAAGGATATCTACCGTTATGAGGCATCAGACAATGCACTTCTGACTGCTCAGTCATTGGAAGTTCTGAAGAATGAGTTGAAGAAATATCCGGATCAGATGTTGAAAAATCTGGATGATGGATATGGAAGCATATTAAAGATCTATCTGGCAGGTGCGATCATAGGAACAGATGAAACGGCACTTACAACAGCTGCCGGAGTTCAGAATACTCTGGAGAATGACACATTTCTGGTTATTGATATCAATGATCAGTCCTCCTATATCAGCACGATCCACCACGAGATCTTCCATGCGATCGAGAACCATATGAATTACACCGGCTGTTGGTTTGATGAAGGAATTTGGTCGGAGTGCAACCCGGATGGATTCGATTATGATTACGATTATATTGCAAATGAAAATAGCTATGACAATACCTATGTTGCATTTTCATCCGGTGATGCGTCAGAGATTGCATTTATTGACACCTACTCAAAAAGCTTTCCAAATGAAGACCGTGCGAGAGTATTTGAATATGCCATGACGGATCAGCAGAATGATAATGGATTCTTTAGCTATGAAGGAATACGGAAAAAGTTAAAGGTGATATCGGATCAGATGAGTGCATGTTTCCCGGAGGATGATGGAGCGACACTTATGCCGTGGGAAAGAGTATTGATGTATGAAAAATAGCAAGATTACGTTTAAAACCGCTTGACACTGGAAAGACTTCTGTTGTACTATGAGATTTAGTTTAACAGCATAAATGCAAGGAAAAAGAGGAGTACCATAAAAGAACTGCCAGAGAGGAAGATCCACAGGCTGAAAGGTCTTTCGAGGAAATTTGTGGGAAGGTAGCTTTGGAGCAGCACATCCGAAATGTTCAGTAGGATGCGCCGGGTCGTTCCCGTTACAGAATAAGATGAGTGATAAATTAAGGTGGTAACGCGTAAGATACGCCCTTTGGAACAGAGATGTTTCAAAGGGCTTTTTCTATGTAAGAAGATTGATTCTGTAAAGGAAAAACGCTCCACTAAAGATGCTATAAAAACAGAAAGGATGGAACAGATGAAAGAACTGGAAAAGACATACAATCCGGCCGACATAGAAGACAGGCTGTACAGAAAATGGGAAGATAAGAAATATTTTCATGCAGAGGTAGATCGCAGTAAGAAACCATTTACGATCGTTATGCCGCCTCCAAATGTAACCGGACAGCTTCATATGGGTCATGCCCTGGACAATACGATGCAGGATATCCTCATTCGTTTCAAAAGAATGCAGGGCTACAGTGCATTATGGCAGCCGGGTACAGACCATGCAGCGATCGCTACAGAGGTAAAGGTAACAGAGAAATTAAAGGCAGAAGGCATTGATAAGAAGGAGATCGGCAGAGAGGCTTTCTTACAGCATGCCTGGAAATGGAAAGAAGAATACGGCGGAAGAATCGTAAATCAGTTAAAGAAGCTGGGTTCATCTGCTGACTGGGACAGAGAGCGTTTTACAATGGACGAGGGATGTTCAGAAGCAGTTAAGGAAGTATTTGTTAATCTCTATGAAAAGGGATATATCTACAAAGGTTCCAGGATCATCAACTGGTGTCCTGTATGTAAGACATCCATTTCGGACGCAGAGGTAGAGCATGTAGAACAGGAAGGACATTTCTGGCATATCAATTATCCGATCGTTGGAGAAGAAGGAAGATATGTAGAGATTGCAACGACCAGACCGGAAACCCTGCTTGGTGATACGGCAGTTGCTGTAAATCCAAAGGATGAGCGTTATAAGGATATCATCGGTAAGATGCTGAAGCTTCCTTTAACAGACAGAGAGATTCCTGTTATCGCAGATGAATATGTAGATATGGAATTCGGAACAGGCTGTGTAAAGATTACACCTGCACATGATCCGAACGACTTCGAAGTAGGTAAGAGACACAATCTGGAAGAAATCAATATTTTAAACGATGATGCTACGATCAACGAGAAGGGCGGCAAATACGCAGGCATGGATCGTTATGAAGCAAGAAAAGCAATGGTAGCAGATCTGGAAAAAGAAGGTCTTCTTGTAAAGGTTGTACCACACACACATAACGTAGGAACACATGACAGATGTAAGACAACGGTAGAGCCAATGATCAAGCCACAGTGGTTTGTCCGTATGAAGGAAATGGGCCAGGCAGCTCTTGACCTGATCAAGACAGATGAGCTGGAATTTGTACCGGAGCAGTTTGATAAGACATACATCCACTGGCTTGAAAATATCCGCGACTGGTGTATCTCCCGTCAGCTTTGGTGGGGACACAGAATTCCGGCTTATTACTGTGATGAGTGTCATGAGACGATCGTTTCCAGAGAAGTTCCGACGGTATGTCCGAAATGTGGATGCACACATCTGACACAGGATGAAGATACACTGGATACATGGTTCTCATCCGCACTCTGGCCATTCTCAACACTTGGCTGGCCAAAGAAGACACCGGAATATGAATATTTCTATCCGACTGACGTACTTGTAACCGGATACGATATCATCTTCTTCTGGGTTATCCGTATGGTATTCTCAGCACTGGAGCAGACAGGAAAGAGCCCATTTAAGCATGTTCTGATCCACGGATTGGTTCGTGACGATCAGGGACGGAAGATGAGTAAGTCTCTTGGAAACGGTATCGATCCGCTTGAGGTTATTGATAAATATGGTGCAGATGCCCTTCGTCTGACATTGATCACAGGTAATGCACCGGGAAATGATATGCGTTTCTATTGGGAGCGTGTAGAGAATTCCAGAAACTTTGCAAATAAGATCTGGAATGCATCCAGATTCATTATGATGAATATGGAAAAGGCTGATTTCTCAAATGTAAAATTATCTGATCTTACGATCGCTGACCGCTGGATCTTATCTAAGGTCAATGATCTGGCAGTTGAGATGACAGATAACATGGAGAAATACGAGTTGGGTATCGCAGTTTCCAAGGTATATGACTTCATATGGGAAGAATTCTGTGACTGGTATATCGAAATGGTTAAGCCAAGACTTTACAATGATGCAGACGAGACAAAGGCAGCAGCCCTCTGGACATTAAAGACCGTTCTGATCCGGGCATTGAAATTATTACATCCATATATGCCGTTTATCACGGAGGAGATCTTCTGTAACATTCAGGATGAGGAAGAATCTATTATGATCTCTGACTGGCCTGTATATAAAGAGGAGTGGAGTTTCAAGCAGGATGAAAATGCAGTTGATACGATCAAGGCTGCGGTTCGTGCAATCCGTAATCTGCGTACCGGTATGAATGTACCGCCAAGCAAGAAAGCAACTGTATATGTTGTATCTGCTAAGAGTGAGATCCGTGATATATTTGAAGCATCAAAGAATTTCTTTGCAACACTTGGATATGCAAGTGAGGTATTCATTCAGGATAGCAAGAATGGTATTGATGAGAATGCAGTATCTACCCTGATACATGATGCCGCACTCTATATTCCGCTTGCAGAGCTGGTTGATATCGACAAAGAGATCGAGCGTCTGGAGAAAGAATCCGGTCGTCTGACCGGCGAGATCAAGCGTGCATCCGGTATGCTTGCAAATCCTAAATTTGTAGATAAAGCACCGGCTGCTAAGGTAGAAGAAGAAAAAGCCAAGCTTGCAAAATATACAGAAATGAAAGCCCAGGTTGAAGAACGTCTGGCTCAGTTAAAGAAGTAATAACAGAGACGCAAAGCTGTGTCCATACATGAATCAAAACGACAGTGTCGACAGAAATGATTCATGGTATAAATTCAAAAAGAAAGAAACAGGCTGGCTGATCCGCATATAAAAGCACTGATAATACAGATGTTTTCATATCGTATCAGACAGCCTGTCTGGTATAGGAAGATGATACAGGATATAGAACCAAAACGGTTTCATAATGAATATGCATATCGAAAACCGCCGAAGAATGATGATGCGATCCTTGCATTTTCCGAGAAACTGATCCTTGCCAAAAAGGTAGAGGATGAGCATGAGCTGGTCTGGCTCACTGTCTCGGAATATAAAAGCTATATAGGAATAAATGATACGGTCACGCAGGATGCATCATGGCAGGATAATCTGACATACCTGTTTGTGATCGATGACAGACAGTATTTTTTGTATCGACCGCAGGATCTTGTCCGGACAACAGAGCCTTATTATGCTGAAAGATCAGCGAATGGAGCAACTGATGTAAATTGGGGAGAGCGTCTGGAGATTCCGGGTTATGAATACCGGAGCATGTATAAGACCAGAAGCTGCAAGCCAAAGGCAGAAGTGCTTGCGGCGGCAACCGGATGGCATCTGTATCTGTGGTATTCGATGAACCGCTATTGTGGAGCCTGCGGAATGCCTGTGCTCCCGGATGAGAAAGAACGGATGCTCCGTTGTCCGTCATGCGGACATCTGATCTTCCCAGTGATCGCACCGGCAGTAATTGTCGGAGTGACAGATGGCAATCGCATCATTCTTACAACTTACGCTGCAAGAGAGTATAAACGATACGCCCTGATCGCCGGCTTTACGGAAATAGGTGAGACGGTAGAGGAAACGGTTCGGCGTGAGGTGATGGAGGAAGTCGGAATACCGGTTAAGAATATCCGGTATTACAAATCACAACCGTGGGGATTTGACAGCAATCTGCTGATGGGATTCTTCTGTCAGGCAGACAGAAAAAAGTCAGATGAGCATGGACCGGAATTGACCATCGATCATGAAGAACTTGCAAGCGGTGAATGGGTAGAGCGCGAGCAGATCCCGGACTATGGAGAACATCTGAGTCTGACACATGAGATGATGATGCAGTTTAAACGATATGGACAGGGTGTGTTTGATCTGAAAACAGACCGATCACTATAAAAAAATAAAGTTATAGTATTTGATATCTGAATAAAATAAAAAAAGAAAAGCATAAGGTTGACAATAATTTCATATATTATAAAACCTGTGTTAAAAAGTAATAAAAAACGATTTGTTTCTGAAAAGCTGTTGGTTGACAAAACAAAAGCGGATGGTATAATGAGCCAAAAACCAGCTGGTAATACCAGTGTACCATACGATTTTGCAATGAGGCATTGAGAATGATCAGTGCCTCATTATTGTATCAGGATGTATTTCTGTTACAGTAAACACTTCAGGAACTGAGTAATCAGAAAAGTGAGGTATTATCAAGATGAAAGAAATCAATGCAGAGGAATTAAAAGGAAATCTGATCGAAATGATCAACAAAAAGTGGGCACTTGTAACTGCAGGAGATCATGAAAAGGCAAATACGATGACAGTAAGCTGGGGTTCCTTTGGTGAATTCTGGTCAAAGCCTGTTATAACGATTTATATCCGCCCACAGAGATATACAAAGCAGTTTATCGATGAACAGAAGGAATTTTCCGTTTGTGTGCTTCCGGAAGAGTATAGAAAGGCACTGACTTATTGCGGAAGAACATCCGGTAAGGATGTAGCGGATAAATTTGCAGGAGCAGGGATCACCCTTGATTTCTGTGGTGATATTCCGGTTATCAAGGAGGCAGGCATTACACTCATTTGCAGAAAAATGTGCGAAGGAGATATTGATCCTGCTACCTTTGCTGATCCTGAGGAAGGAGCAAAGGTATATCCGGATAAGGATTATCACAGATACTATATCGCAGAGATTGAAAAGGTACTTGTACCGGATGAATATTAAATTAATACGGGCGTTCGCGCCCGAGAAAGAACAGTCCGGCAGCGCCGGGACCGCAGTGGGATGCGGTAATTGTACCGGCATTTAAGATGCGTACCGGATGGGTGACATTCGGAAATGTCTGTAGGACGGAGTTCTTTAACAGATAAGCAAGCTCGGGGCAGGCAGCATGGGAGATGAAACATTTTCCATTGTAGTCTGTCCCGTTTTCTGCGTAGTATTCCATCTCAGAGATCACCTCTCTTACGGCGCGCTTCTTGCCACGGACTTTTGTATAGGCATCTGCCATTCCGTTCTGATCCAGCCGGATCAGAGGATGAATGTTCAGGATCGATGCGATATGGGAAGCAGCGCCGCTGATCCGTCCGCTATGGTGCAGAAAGGTGAGATCGGTTGTAAAAAACTGGTGATGGATACAGGTACGATGCTTCATGATCCAGTCGGCAGCTGTTGCCAATGAAAGACCTTCATCCCGCATATCGGCAACGTAGTCTGTTAACAATCCATACCCTCCTGCACCGCAGAGAGAATCAATGACCTGCAGCTGCTTTCCCGGATAGTTCTTTTTTATTGCTGCCGCCGCACGATAGGCATTATTTGCCGATCCGCTTAAGGCGGAGCTGAATGTGATATGAAGCACATCACCATTCTGTATCAGTCCTTCAAAGAAATCATAATAGGAAGCTTCGTTGATCTGGGAGGTTGTAGGCAACAGCCCTTTTTCCAACATCTTATAATACTTCGGCATCAGATCCGGATTTCGTTCCATGTTATCCTCGTATACATGTTCATGAATGATGTAAGTATAAGGAATGACCGCAATTTCCCGTTCATTCAGATAAGAATATGACAGATCCGTTGTCGATTCACACGATAAGATAAAATTTCTCATGATAAAAACCTCCAATACAATTTCCGATATATTTCCTGTATTAGTATTACCGGTGTTGATGAAAATACTCTTTGAAAAAATTGTTATTATTGCGTATTTAGTAAATGACTTACTTGCATGGTTCATTGTAATATGGTTTGATCTGACTGGATATGATAATAAGTTTCAAAATATAAGATTGCATTGGCTGATTTTGATAATTGGAATAATACATATTATTGCAACAACGATTTGCTGCGTGTTTTTCTATAAGAAAGCGAGAACAAAGTATAAGATTCAAATTGGAAGCAAGCTGTTCGTATTCAATGAGATTATGGCATTATTGCCTTATTTGTATTTAATGTTCACTTGGATTATCATATAACTCGGAACTTACGGAGGAAAATAGTAATGGCACTGTTCCTACTGATTACATATATAGTAATTTTAATATTTCAAATAATATTATTTGTGATAACCATTCGCAAGAAAACAAAAAAACTTTGGCGAATATTGTTTTCGGCAGAACTAATTCTGCTGCTTATATCCATAGGACTGATGATTTACTATAATAATCTTCCTGGATATGGATTTATGCCAGGACTAACTTATTTGGAAGAAGTAATGTTTAGTTTTGGAGCGGTTGTTTTGTACTGTATAAGTTTCCTGATTTCTATATGCAGTTATATTGCAATTTCAAATAAACAAACTTAATTTGAGGTATTCCACTTGTGTGTTTATTTGAGTTCCTTGAATGAGCTTAAATATTATGTTAATCTTTTAAAGAAGTTGGCGTGTAGTTGAGTAGAAAGATAAATCGGAATTTGACGAGGTATTGGTAGAATGGTAGAAGTTAAATTTTATGACAATGTCGCAGATGAACTTTTGAAGTTTGCCATATTTGTTATTGTATACTAAATTTTGAAAATGCTGCATAATTTTGCGTTCAAAAAAAGACTGCACCATTTGTGTGCAGCTGCCATTGCCATATTCAGCTACCTGTTGTCAGGTGATGAATGCAAAGCTGTCATAAAGACGCTTGAAAGTAAATCTCCAGCGATTACTCCTTCCAATGGACAGCACCAGACGGCCGGCATGTTCTGTCAGATGTCCCGCAAACTGCATAAGATTACTGATCACCGTACGTATTCTTCGGCGATGTATTTTCTTCCGGCCGGGAGCATCCTTCTTTTTCAGCGATTCCTGCCCTATGATTCGAAGGATATTATATGCGATCATTGTCAGCTCCAGCACCAGTTTGTTGCTCTCAAACTTTCCCGACGGGAGTCTTCCAACATCCATGTCCGTCTTGATTTCACTGTGATACTGCTCACTTTCTCCGTGGGCATGGTAAAGATCAATGACTGTTTCGTCTGGCAGGGAAGTGTTTGTCCAGTATGTGCCCAGTTCTATATCGGGTACGATAAAATACTGCCCATATCGGTCAATGGTTCTTTCCGTGATCTCATAAATTGTGCGTATTCCGACAGTTTTCTCCTCGTTATCAGAAAGGGAATATGTCACATTCCGGAAGGTCTGTCCGATATAAACAGTTTTCCCATCACGTGGATGCTGGATATTCTGGCAGCATTCCCTGACGGATTCCAGCCATTCTTCTTTACTTTCCTGTCTGGGATTCCGTTTTATGATGAAAGACACATTGTTGTATTTATAGCTTTCTTCCATAAAGATGCCTATGTTTTCAGATGCATCGTTGCCGGAATCCAGCCGGATGAGCAGTGGTTTTTCCGTCAGCTGTCTGCACAGTTCAATGGTCTCTCTCAGGAAATCAGGAGTTTCTTTCTGGCAGTGCTGTTTCCCAATCCGCAGTTCAAGATTGACGAGGTATCCTTCTGTGCCGATATATGCCATAATTGGTGCATATCCGTCAAAACCCTTGTAGGTACGGGATACGCCTTCCTTATTGGATTTCGAATTGTCAAAGGGGGTTACATCAATATCGACAGGAACAAAGCCGTTATCCAGGGCTGTCGGCTCTATGTGCATTTCACGCAGCATGTCGACATTTGCCTGCTGGATGTCTTTGCGCAGGGAATCCCCGATCATGTCAAAACGCTGACGGAGTGTTTCGGCGGAAGGAATCGCATAGGAGATGCCTAATGCGTATTTGTAGTAGTCAGGGTCATCTATCATTTCACGGACAGCCTCATACTGGGGTTTTCCCTGACAGAGCATACCAATATAGGTGAGGAGCACGTCTCCATTTTTTATCTGTTTCTGCAGATAATCTTTTGAAATTGGAGCACGGTTGATTTTTTAAACAAAACTGCTTTTTCCAAGTATTTGCCCTACGAATACCAGACCACTGGGAGTAATGAGCCGCTCATCGCTGAATTCAATGTGTATTTTCTTCATTGCACTGCCTCCGCCTATCTTTTGATACTTTCATTATACAGGATAATGCATGATGATACAGTAAAAAAACAAAATTTTGTTTAACCTAGTGGGTGAAATAAAATGTATTGCGAAAATCAGTTTCCAGCAGGTATTATTGCTGAAAAAAAGGGATGTAACACTATGGTAAGTTTCACGGAATAAGGTGGATTTTCATTGACGCATATAACACCTTACAATATAATAAAAGCAAATATATAGCTTATAAAGGAGGTTCCTTAATGACGAAAAAAATAACCGCAATATTCTTGGCATTGTGCATGGCAATCTCCGTTTTGCCGATGACCATTCAGGCGGCATCAAAGCCCGATATTAAAGTTGGCGACTATGTTAAAATGGGCGCGTATAACAATGCCTCAATTCTTTGGCGATGTGTAAGCATTGACAATAACGGACCGCTTATGCTTGCAGACAAAATTGTTGACACCCTTGCATATGATGCCAAAACAAATGACAACAGCAATTCAAAATCACACAGCAGAAGCTATAAGCGTGATGATTACGGTTCTAACTATTGGAAAGACAGCAATATGCGTTCTTGGTTAAATTCGACCGCAGCTGAAGGCAAAGTCGATTGGCTTTGCGGCAACCCTCCGAAAGACGGATATGTAAGCGGTGTGGGAGCGTACAACGAAAAAGCGGGTTTTCTCAACGCTTTTTCAAAATCTGAAATTGCGGCAATGAAAACCGTTACCCAGCGTTCTCTCGTTTCTCATCCCGAATACAACAAGGGCATAGTTGATGGAGACGCAAATTCGGATTTGTTATACTACACCGATATTTCGGAAGCGGTGGCAAACTACGACAGTTCATATTTTGAAACTACAACCGAAAAGGTTTTTCTTCTTGATGTAAAGCAGGCTAATGCCGTGTGGAAAAATCTCAAAGATTATTATGTTGCGTATAATAATGACGGTATGGCTTGGCCTTATTGGCTTCGCACTCCTGTTACCGATTGCAATCACGATATGCGTTATATCAGTTCATCGGGTCAGGTCGGTCGTTATGCTCCGTGGTATTCCGATTTGGGCGTAAGACCTGCATTTTATCTCGATTCCGAATATTTTGTTACAACTTCCGGCAGCGGCTCACAAAGCAGTCCTTATATCGGCTCTGCTCCAAATAAGCAAGAGGATGATTATACAATTTCGGAACCTGCCGAGGACGCAAATCCCGATTGGAATGTCAGCACCGAGCAAAGCATTCAGCTCACCCTCGGCCCGTGGTATTCAAATGACGGAAAATATTCTAATCCTACCATCCCTGTTTATACCATCCAAAAAACACGCAGCGACACGGAAAATATGGTTGTTGTCGTTTGCGGCGAGGGATACACAAAAAGTCAGCAGGGCAAATTCATCAATGATGTCAAACGACTTTGGCAGGACGCTATGAAATATGAACCGTATCGCAGTTATGCCGACAGATTCAATGTTTACGCTCTTTGCACAGCTTCCGAATCGACTTTTGACAATGGTGGAAGCACCTTCTTTGATGTTATAGTCGACAAATATAATTCGCCTGTTATTTCTAATAATCTCCACGGAAGTCAGTGGAAAAATCATATTTTTGAGAGATGTATCGGTCCTGAATTTATCGAGAAAATTCACGATGCTCATATCAAAAAAAAGTGTGATCCAAACACAATTCCGTCCGGTTCGGAATATGAGCCTTATTATTATGTTCACGATTATATTGCTCAGTTCGCTATGGTTGTAAACACAAAATCAGATTTCGGCGGTGCTTATAATAACCGTGAATACGGCTTCCATTATTTCATTTCGCCATCAGACAGTTATCGTGCGTCAAAAACTTTTGCACACGAGTTTGGACACGGTTTGCTCGGTCTCGGTGATGAATACAGTAACGGATATTTGCTTGACGATAAGGAACTTAAATCACTCAATCTTTCCTCGGTTGAAGACCCGGAAAAGATAAAATGGCGACAGCTTTTAGGTTTTAGAAACACATATACCTGCCGCAATGCTTACGGCTCAAAAATGCTTGTTTCAAATTATGAGTGCATAATGAGAGACACAAACTATCAATTCTGTGAGGTTTGCCGTTTGCAGGGCTTCAAGCGAATGTCTCAGCTTGTTAAGGATGTAGACCTTTATGTTGCAACTCCCGAGGTTAAGGAATATACGGGCGCTTATTCAAAGCCGTCTGATTTTACCGACCTTGAAACAAGTTCATATTATAATTACACATATAATCGCAATGACCGACTTTTGAGCGGCAACAGCAAAAGCAGATTTAATACTAATATGAACGGTAAAAAAATCGAGCTTAGAACTGTTATTCAAAACATTTCAGATAAAAATGCACGACAATTAAAATTCAAAATGTGGATTAAGCACTCCGACGGAAGCGTTGCGACCGATTCATCGGGGAATCCGCTTCAAACAGTACAAACCTTTGACATTCCTGTTTGGAATGATAAGGCAAATTTCTGGCCGCTCGGTGCTTTGGATCACATCAAAAGCGACTTTAATTCAGGCTTAAAGAGTTGCTCGCTTATTTATCAAATTCCGTCTGATGCACAGCTTAAGAGCGGCGATACCGTGGCATTTCAGGTGCTCGATGAAAACGGAAATGTGCTTGCAGACGACAATACGGAAACACAGCGCTACACAACCGTTTCAATTCAGTATAAATTTGAGGACGGCTCTGAAATTCCAAACACTGCCGGCGGAACATTTACCGTGCCATACGGCACAAAGCTTGATTTAACACCGGCAAAAACACTTTATGATTATGAATTTATAAAGGTTGACGGCTTGAATAAGCCTATTGTTTCGGACGGAACGGTTGTTACATATTATTACAAAAATAAAAACGAAGAACACACTCACAATCTGACTTTGGTTGCTGCGAAAGCTGCCACCTGCACTACTGCGGGCAATTCCGCATACTACACCTGCGATGGCTGTGACAAGTGGTTCGCAGATGCAACAGGATCGGTAGAAATTACCGATAAAACCAGTGTGAAGATTCCGGCTCCCGGACATACCGCAGGCACAGAATGGAAGTCTGATGATACTAACCACTGGCATGAATGTTCTCGTTGCCACGACAAAAAGGACGAAGCGGCTCACGATTACGGTTCTGACAATGTTTGCGACACCTGCGGATATTACAAAACTGTACCGCACACTCACAATCTGACTTTGGTTGCTGCGAAAGCTGCCACCTGCACAGATGGCGGTAAGGAAGCATACTACAAGTGCGAAGGTTGTGGCAAGTTCTATGAAGATGTACTCGGTACAAAGGAAATAACCGACCTTGCATCTTGGGGCAATATTGCTAAGATTGCCCACACCACAAAGCAAACCGTAACAAAGGCAACCCCAACAGCAAACGGCAAGATAGTAAATTACTGTTCGGTATGTAAGAAAACTCTTTCAACGACAGTAATTCCAAAGGCATCAAGCATAAAGCTTAAAGCAACATCATTAACATATAACGGAAAGGTTAGAACACCTAAGGTTATTGTTAAGGACAGAACAGGAAAGACACTTGTTAAGAATACTGACTATACTGTGTCTTATGCAAAAGGCAGAAAGTATGTTGGCAAGTACGCAGTAAAGATTACCTTTAAGGGTAAATACAGCGGAACAAAGACGCTTTATTTCACAATCAAGCCAAAGGCAACAAGTATTTCCTCACTTAAAGCAGGTTCAAAGAAGTTTACAGTAAAGTGGAAGAAGCAGGCTACACAGACAACAGGCTATCAGGTACAGTACAGTGCCTCAAGTAAATTCAGCAAGGCTAAGACCGTAACAGTAGGCAAGAATACAACAGTATCAAAGAAAATTTCAAAGCTTTCGGGCAAGAAAAAGTATTATGTAAGAGTTCGCACCTATAAGACAGTTAAGATTAACGGCAAATCCATAAGGATTTATTCAGGCTGGTCAAAAGCTAAGACTGTTACAACAAAGAAATAAAAACTATACCGTAACCTTTGATTCTGCCGGTGGCTCTGCAGTAACGACTCAGACTATCGAAGAAGGTCAGAAGGCAACCAAACCTGCCGCTCCTACCAAGTCTGACGATACCACCAAGCCTTCGGATGATGTTCAGAATCCGCAGACCGGCGACAACAGTATGAGTGGCTGTGGATCGCTCTGCTGTTCGTCAGCGGCTTCGGAGTTGTGACAACTACTGTTTATACTAAATTAGACGAAGCAATTTCTGATGCTGTTAAAACTGGGAAAATCACTCAAGAAGAAGCGAACGCAGCTTACAAATAAATATACGAGGCTTGTCTTAAAAAAGACAAGCTCAAAATGACAATGAAACTGTCACTCTCTGGAGACACTAGGAGTGACAGTATAATCATCATAAATAAAATGAATCTTCGGCATCAACCCACATCTGCATAGTTCCATCAAGGTATAGTCTTGCATATTCAAGTGGTTCATCAATAGCAAGTGCATTTAATGCACAATCTAATCTGGGTGTTGTTTTTAAATTCTTTTCTGCTTCCCAGCAGTCAATGCGGAGCATATAGCCAGCAGAAGTATAAACATCAATGCTGTTGCGTTGTGGATTGTATTCTGCAAATATTGTTCTCATCGTATCAAATCTCCTTATCATTCAATCAATCATTTGTTACAAAAATCAGAAGCATTTCAATCAGTTCACCATGTCGTTTTTATTTTGTGTTATACTGTTTTAGAGGATTTTCTTTTCCTTGTATTTTCCCTTATCAGGGTTCATAAATCCATATGGGAAGATATAACATAAGGGAAAGTCTAAGGGAAAGATCACCTGCGACAAACTTAGTGTTTTCAAGGGATTCAGAGATATTTGATAATAAAATATAACAATTATTAAATCCCTTGGAATACATGAAATCTCAATTCCAGTTTATGAGGATAAAAGATGGAACTTAGAGAATACAAGTCAACTGACTGTGAGCAGATGGCGCAATTGTTCTACAATACGGTACATAGCATAAATGTAAAGGATTATACAGAAGAACAGTTAAATGCATGGGCAACCGGTAGCGTAGATTTACAAGAATGGAACCACTCTTTTTTAAATCATAAAACAGTGGTTGCAGTGGAGGATGATGAGGTTGTTGGATTTGGAGACATTGATCAATCTGGCTGTCTGGCTAGGCTGTATGTCCGTATAAATTATCAGGGGATGGGAATTACACTTAAAAACTATGTGATGGAGAAGAAAACTTCTAGCGACTTTTCTGATAAAAGTTCAGGAGGTAATGAATAAAGGGATTTAATATGATAAAAATTGTGTGGTCAATAAACGATATAAATAAATATCAAACAGGAAATTTGCTGGATGGTGCAGTAAAGATAGAAACACCGCAGAGTGTTGGTGAACTGATGAAAAAAGCAGTGCCAATTGCTGTAATTTTATGTGTTATCCTTTTTATTGCTATGCTTTGTAAAACGATAATATGCAAGACCGTTGTAATCTCGCCAATATTTATTCTGGTCGGATTTGCTTTCGGTTTTTTACTGTTAATAATTCATGAGTGGTTACATGGAATTGTTTATCCTAAGGAAGCAGATGTAACAATAGGCAGAATAAAAGGAAAGGCAACATTTGTTGCATTAGCATCATATCCATTGAGGCGAGATCGGTTTATATTGATGTGCCTGTTGCCATTTGTTCTTGGGTTAGTTCCATTTATATTATTTGTAATTAGTCCTGCTGAATTTAGAGTATTAAATGGATTGAATTTTGGCATGGCATGTATGGGGATGATTTCGCCATTCCCAGATGTGTTTAATGTCCTTGTCGTTCTAAGAAATTCTGAAAAAAGCGATTTAATAATGTTCTACAAGAATGATATGTATAAGATTTCTTAAATTTTTGTTTGGAAAAATGCTTAATTATTCAAGTGAAAACATATAGCAATTAATACGGGAAAGAAAAATCGGAATTTGGAGAGGTATTGTTTATGAAGATTGAATATAGAAAAGCAGATATTACGGATGCAGAATTGCTAATAGATATTTATAATTTTGCATTTTATAGTGATTATATTAAATATGGTGAATGTCCGGCGTATGGAAAGACTAAAGAGATGATGGAAAAATCTATAATAGAATATCCAAAATTTATTATTTTATATAATGGTGAACCGGTCGGTTGTGTTTCTTGTAAAAAAGTGGAAATGCGAATATATGAAGTTGGGTGTTTGTGTGTTGTCCCAGAGTTTCAAGGAAAAGGAATTGGAACGCAAGCAATTAGATTTGTAACATCACACTATAGGGATTGGGATAAAATTACCTTAGTTACACCCATAGATAAAAAGGAAAATGTAAAGTTTTATACAGAAAAATGTGGATTTAATATAGTGTCTATGGAAATGGATGGAAATGTTAAAGTAGCACGATTTGTTTTAGAAAATGAATATGACAGCTATATATTGATTGATTTTCAAGAACATCAAAAGAAACCAAAGAACTTATTGCAGAACTAAAAGATTCAAGCTATTTTTAAATGATACAGGTCTGTTTGTAACTTTGATGTTTAAGGATAAGGATTTTACAGAAAATGAAATCTATCAGAAGCTGTTAAATTAAGTGTTAATCTGGGATATTTATATGAAAATATTGTAGCTCAGTGTTTGGCAGCTAATGGAAATGAATTATTTTATCATACGATTATGAATCAGAAATCCGAACATAATTATGAAATAGATTTTATTTTGGTGGTTAATTGGTTTCTGAACAACTCCATTATATCACAAACCGTGAGGAGACTTTTGATTTTAGTAACAAAAAAATGCCGTATTTATGCGGCTTGTGGCGTTTCGCAAACGCCTATTACATTGATACAAAAAAGGAGAGCTCTTGATATGATAAAAATGGATTATCTCAGACTTCTGGTGGATGAGGCACAGGGAAAGTATATTGACTGGAGAAACTTTTTATGAAGTACTCCGTCAACGGATTATGTATTTCAAAGGATGCCTATGGAAACCAGATTAACATGTGTGTCGCAAGGAATGTCCTTAAAGAATCAGCCGTGAAAACAATATGACAGCCAAAGGCATGGTTATGATACAGAACAAGGTAGTAAATACATTTAAAAGACCGGAGTATGCAGCATCTTTGTTATATACCTGAGCCATCTGGGTGATTGTTGAAGCGGATGGTGTGATGGAGGCAAGGAATACTATGAGGAGTAAAGTTCTTCCTTCTGGAATAAGGGCATATACATGACTTACATACATTATAAGCAGTAAAACAGCAGGCCAGATGACGAGCCTGATGGCAGAGAAAATGTATAGTTTTGCGTTTTTCAGGCTGTCGCGGATCGGCGAATCAGCCATCAGCATGCCAGTTACTATCATGCTGAGAGGTGCAAGCATATTTCCTATGTCTTTTACCGGTGTGAGTATGACAGATGGCAGTTTTATCTGGCAGAAAAAGAGCAGGAGTCCGGCTATTATGGCTATTACATTTATATTGGTTATTATCTTTTTCCATTCCATATGTGGCTTTTCGGCGAGCATGGTGCTGCAGTGTGTCCAGAGAAATATCAGCTGTACAGACATAAATGCACATGAATACAGTACATAGTCGGTACCCAGCATAGCATTTACAAGTGGGATTATCATATTTCCCGAATTGGAATACATGACAGTGGCACATTCAACTGTATTCCAGTGCCAGAGTTTCCTTCCGATATTTATAAAAATCAATAGAAGAATATGTATAATGGTTGCAAGAACAGCGGAAAATAATAGTCCCTGCAGTTTTTCTTTTGTAAAGCCAATTTCAAATGAATTTATTATGGCGCAGGGCATCACCAGATATACTACAATGATAGACAGGATCCTGCTGTCAGAAGCATTTAATATATGTTTGTTGACAAGAATAAAACCAAGCAGGATCATAATAAAAAAGTTAACAAGTTTTCCGAGCAAAATTATACTTATCTGCATATTGATTACCTCTTTTCGCTCCTGTATTATAATCCCATTTTACAAAAAAAGGAATATTCCACAATGGGTGGCTTGTCAAAAATAAAAGAATGCGATAGAATATGTGCAATTTACAGGAATTTGTTTAGTTGGATTTAGAACAAGGAGAGATGACAAGTTAGTTATGCATTCACAGAAAATCCATAACAAAAAACTCATATTGCCGGTTCTCATTTTCCTGGCAGGTTGTCTGGCCTTGGCAGCAGTTTTATATCATTCATACAGAACGAATTTAAAACAGGTTCGGGCTGTCACAGAACTTAATGCCACAACCTATGCAGAACGGTTGCAGAATGATATGAACCGTGGTGTTGCGATTACAGATACACTTGAGGAAATAGTACTCAGTGAAAATGGAAAAGTTGATAATTTTCAAAAAGTTGCAGGGAATCTGATGACAGATTTTGTTCAGAGCATACAGGTTGCACCTGACGGTGTTGTTACAGATATATATCCGGAGGCGGGAAATGAAGCAGGAAAGATAGATTTGATCCATGACGAAAGCCGTGGAGAGATATGCCGTTACGGGAGAGACAAAAATATAGTTACTATGCAGGGACCGTTTGACTTAAAACAAGGAGGCCGGGGCATTGCAATCAGAAATCCCGTATATTTGGAATGCCCGGATGGAACCTCTGCGTTCTGGGGATTCACTATTGTAATTATCCGTATTCCGGAGGTATTTGAGAAATCGGTTCATGCACTTACCCAATTTGGTTATGATTACTGTCTGACAAAGACAGTTTCTCCTTTGTCGGATGATACAGAGGTGGTATCGTCATCAGGTAATATTTTGAAGGAGCCGATTACATTTGAGTTTGAATTTTGTGGCAGTACATTTGGCTTAGAGGTAATGCCAACTGATGGTTGGAACCAAGGATGGAATATACTCCCGCAGCTCGTTTTTGGAATTAGTATTATTTTGCTTTTAACGGGATTAACGGTGATCGTTCTTGTGGTTGAGAGACATCGTGAAATATTAAAAAAAATAGCGATAACAGATCCGTTAACCGGTCTTTTGAACCGCAAAGGTTTTGATGAGCAGCTTAAAAAGATGATACAGGACGATCATTGTATTCATTGTGTGGGCGCACAGATGGATATTGATGATTTTAAATTTATAAATGACATGTATGGACACGTTGTTGGTGATGCCGCACTGAAAAGTCTTGCACAGGACATGAAAGATAATTTTGGTGTAAATGCCATTCTATGCAGAAATGGTGGCGATGAGTTTTCTGTTATCTTGATCGGAACAACAGAGAAAGAGGCAAAGAGTAAAATAGAGAGTTTTACCCTTAAGCCAAGGCATATAACATATAATGGTGAAGAGCATCCTTTTTATATTTCTCTTGGATACGCAGAATATCCGAAGGACTGTGACGATGTTTCGGAGCTTATCAGATGCGCAGATATGGCACTTTATGCGGTAAAACTACATGGGAAGCATAGTTGCAGTCCTTATTGCAGTGATTATAAGATACAGAACAGAAGTCAGCTTGGGTTTGCACTTCAGGATGTGTCAAAAAATCTTCCGGGAGCTTTCCTGATATATATAGCTGATCCGGAGGATGATCGTATTTTATTTGCAAATCGTGAATTGATAGAATTTGCAGGTTGCAAGGATTTTGATGATTTTCTGGATTATACCGGGCAGCGGTTCAAGAATCTTATTCACCCGGATGAACGGGATTCTGTGGAGACCAGTATCTGGAAACAGATTGATGCAAAGACCAGTGGAAATAATGATTATGTAAGATTCCATTTTGCAAAAAAAGATGGATCCTACCGCCCTGTTCTTGATCATGGAAGAATTGTAGAAAACCGTTACTATGGAAATGTGTTCTATGTTCTTATCATGGACTGTGCTTTGGTTGAATCTTTTTATGATGGCTTTTCCAGATAGAGTAAGTCATCAGCAGAAACAGTTATTGGAGAACCGATTTTCTCATGAAGATACAGGTATATCCTATGTGATATATGAGATATAGAAAACAATACAATATAAAAATAATCATCAGGCAGTCTTATAACGAGGCTGCCTGTTTTTTCGTGAATTTTACAAAAGAAATATACAACTCTTGCAATCTTTACGGAAGTGTGATAGCAGGCACATGCAGGCATATCTATAATAAATACAGAAATGAAGTGAGACCACCTCAAGGAGTAGGCAGGTTCGCCTCATATGTATAAGGAGCAGGCAGCCGAAAATGAAAGAGACAGAGAGAAAAGACAAAACGACAAGAAAAACGGATAAAAAAGCAGATGGGCATCTTGTTTTATTTGTGAGAAGAAACGCAGTATATATCGCGGTTTTCCTGATCGGAGCAGCCTTTCTTCTGGCGGCAGGTTCATTTGATTGGGATCGGATCAACAGCTATACAATGTACAACAACGACAGCAGGACATTCGTAAGAGGGCGGGTAGTATCTGTCGATAATGAGCGGCTGGAGACAGATCCATATGATCATTCCAGATATCTTGGGGAACAGGAGCTTACAGTTCTGATTCTGGAAGGAGATCAGAAAGGCGACAAAGTATCGATTGATAATTATTTGTCGCAGACACATAACATCTATGTAAACGCTAATCAGAAAATAATCGTATGTGCAGATATGCCGGAGGGAGTAGCTCCCTACTACACAGTATTCAATTATGACAGGTGCCTGCCACTTGGCATCCTTGTGGTGGTATTTGCCACGGTAATGTTGTTTGTGGGAAAAGGAAAAGGCTTACGGGCATTAGCCGGTGTCGTTTTTACACTTCTTCTGGTAGTACTGTTTATGGTTCAGGCGATCTACCACGGATTTCCTCCTGTAATTGTCTCAATCCTGACCATATTAACAGGAACAGCAGTCAGCCTGTTGTTGTTAAATGGCTGCAGCAGACGGACGGCTGTATCCGCACTTGCTACTGTACTTGGAGTTGCAGTAACAGGAATTATTTTTTACATAAGTTCAAAAACCTTACATCTTACAGGATTTAACAGTGACAATGCGGAAGAACTACTGGTCATTCAGGGAGCGACAGGACTTTCGGTTCGATCACTTCTGATCGCAGGCGTTCTGGTATCTTCCCTTGGAGCCGTTATGGATGTGGCAGTTTCCCTTACGGCAGCGCTTATGGAACTGGTCGCTGTAGATCCTTCGGTAACCGCTCGACAGGTTATGAAGTCGGGATTTAATATCGGAAAAGATATGATCGGAACCATGAGCAATACGCTGATCCTTGCATTTGCGGGAACGGCACTCAATACGATGCTGGTATTAACCGCCTATGGAGTGAGCCGGACACAGTTCATATCATCGGACTACCTGGCGATCGAGCTTGCACAGGGATTGTGTGCAACGATCGGAGTGATCCTTACCGTACCGATAACGACAGGAATCTGCGCAGCAATGCGCATTTCACATAGATAAAATGAAAAGATGAAAAGAGGAAAATGAATGAAAAAACACAGACGTAAGACAACAGGAAGACTTTCTGCACTTTTGTCATTATTGTTGGTAGCAACGATGGCACAGCCCCTTTTTCAGACAAGGGCAGCAGAGAATGATGTAACAATGGATGGAAATGTAACATGGAGTTATCTGGATGATGGAAGCGACCCGGCAGGCGACAGCATAGCAGCAGGCTATGACCGGACAAGCTGGACCAAGGATGACTATGACATATCTGCATGGAAGACAGCGACAGGTCCTTTTGGAGCAAAGAAAGGAAAAATCAATGATCTGGGTGGCGGATGTACACCAAAGACATTATTAACACAGTACAAGGCAGATGGAACAACCGATATTGAAGCGTTTTTCTTCCGTACGGATGTAACGATACCGGATGCTTCTAAGGTAACGAAGATATCAGGAAGTGTGATCTATGATGATGCAGCAACCGTATATGTAAATGGTGTGAAGATTGCAGGCTTTGATGATGACAGCATAACAGGCAATCTTCAGTATGGCGGTTCCAATGCCGGCGATCCAAAGACCGGAACGATCAGTACCAGTGATCCGGCAGCACTTGCGGCAGTGAAGGATGGAAAAAATGTTATAGCAGTAGAGCTTCATCAGGGACGCTCATCCAGCTCGGATATTTATTTTGATATGCCGACTCTTACATTTGAGACGACAGTATCCGTACCGGTATATACACAGAAGAATATCTCATGGACGGTTGGTAAGGATGCGTCTGAGATCAATGTAACCTGGTATGCAGATGTTGATGGAACAGGCACACTTCTGGTTGCTAAGAATTCAGAAGTCAGTGGGAACGAGATGCCGGCAGATGCAAAGAGCTTCACGGCAAATGAAACTGCATCCAACAAATCCGGTTACTACAACTATCAGACGACAGCAACCGGACTGTCAGCTGATACGACATATGCTTATCAGTTGGTAAATGGAGAGACAAAGTCAGAGATCCGTTCCTTTACAACCGGTGGAACAGGCGCATTCTCATTTGCAGCAGCAGGTGATCCACAGATCGGTGCAAGCGGAAGTTCTGTAAACGATACAGACGGATGGGAGAAGACGCTAAAGCTGATTTCCGGCAACAGTGCATTTGACGGTGTGGACTTCCTGTTATCAGCAGGTGATCAGGTAAATACAGCATCAAATGAAGATCAGTACGACGGATATCTGGAGCATGATACTTTACTTGATCTTCCAACCGCAACAGTGGTAGGTAACCATGATTCCGGTTCTGCGGCGTACGATCAGCATTTTAACAATCCGAATGAAAGCAGCTATGGAACGACTGCAGCAGGCGGAGACTATTATTTCGTATACAATCATGTACTGTTCCTTGCACTGAACAGTAACAATACATCGACAGCCGAGCATAAGGCATTTATGGAACAGGCAATGCAGGCAACTGCAGGTCAGGATATTACATGGAAGGTGGTTGTATTCCATCACTCCATTTATTCCGTAGCAAGCCATTCTTTGGAGAGCGGCATATTGACAAGACGAGAGGAACTGGTTCCGGTATTCAAGGATCTTGATATCGATGTGGTTCTTATGGGACATGACCATGTATATTGCAGAACCTACATGATGGATGGACTTGATCCGATGACAGATGCATCGATCTATAATGATGCCGATTATTCATCGATCACAAATCCAACAGGAATCTTATATGTGACATTAAACTCTGCATCTGGTTCCAAGTTCTACACGATCAAGAATGCAAGCTTCCCATATTCCAGAGTGATGAATCAGGAAAATGTTCCAAACATTTCAAGAGTAGATGTGTCAGACAGCCAGTTTAAGGTAACAACATATAGAACCAGTGATATGAGCGTGGTTGATTCATTTGCAATCAATAAGAAGCATGTACATAATATGAAGGCAGTATCTGCCGGAGAAGCCACCTGTCTGGATGAAGGAAATATCGCATACTGGTACTGCGATGAATGCGGCAAATATTTCCGTGATGCAGACGGTGAACAGGAAATCACACTTCTTGATACAGTAGTTGCGGCAAAGGGTCATCAGTATGGCGCATGGCAGGTTGTAACAGCAGCCACAACATCTGCTACAGGAATAAAGAAGCATGAATGTACTGTTTGTGGAAAGGTAGAGACAGCCGCTATACCGGTTATACAGGAGACGACAACGGAGAATGTGACGACTGAAGAAGAAACGACAGAAAAAGTTACGACCGAGGATGCTACAACCGAGACAACTCAGAAAGCAACCACGGAGGATACAGATTCAGACAGTGATGAAGATACCACCGAGGAACATACCGGTGAGATGGAAGATACAGAATCAACAATATCTTCAGAGACTACTAAAGATACAGGTACAACCGAAGATAAGACCGGTAAAGATTCTAAGCTCGTAAAAACAGGTGATACAACCCCGATCGTTTATGTAGCAGTTCTTGCAAGCTGCGCATGCTTTGTTGGAGCTGGCTGTGTGTTCGCAAAGAGCAGAAAGAATAAACAGTAAGTGTCAGTCATACAGAAAAATATAAGAATCCCGTTTGGTGTATGCCGGGCGGGATTCTTGTGGTATAATAAACATAAAATTACTTGCTTGCATATTTTGAGAGGGAGGTATGTATGATGTGTTATACAATTGAAGAAATCAAAGATAAAACAATACCAATTGCAAAAAAACATGGCATATCTCGTATGTGTTTGTTTGGTTCTTATGCAAGAGGAGAAGCAAATGATGACAGTGATGTAGATCTTTATGTGGATAAAGGAAAGATGACGAGTTTAATAAAGTACATGGCGTTCGTGTATGATTTAGAAGATGAATTACAGTGTCATGTTGATGTCGTTACGACGGGTATAAAAGACAAGATATTTTTAGACAATATTCAAAATGAGGGGGTGGTTCTTTATGAAGAATAATGATGTAGAGATTCTTAAGAAAATAATTGGATATTGCGATGATATAGAACTGCTGAAAGAACAGATTAATAAAATCATTTAATATTGTAAGAATGAATCAAATAAAATATGGGAAAAGACTGTTGTTTGAATAATTCAAACAGCAGTTTTTTTGATTTTAAAATAGTCGAAAAAATGATAAAAATATCGTTTTTATTATATTTCTATAAATAAAAAAATATTATTATATTTATAAATTAAACAAGGACGTAACTATATAAATGAGATAAAACAAACGGATAAAATCAGGAAAAGGAGTATGATGGATATGAAGAATCAGGTAGTATTGGATTGGAATCAGTATGTAGCACTTGCAAAACAGACAGTAGCAGAAGGTTGTGTTCTGCTTGAGAATAAAGATCAGGCACTTCCGCTTGTAAAAGATGAGAAGGTGGCAGTATTTGGAAGAATCCAGAACCACTATTATAAGAGCGGAACCGGTTCAGGAGGAATGGTAAATGTATCAAAGGTCTATGGAATCGTAGATGGTCTTCGTGAGAGTGGTCAGGTCATCTTGGATGAGGAGCTGATCAGGATCTATCAGGACTGGGAAAAGACACATCCATTTAATGAAGGCGAAGGCTGGGGAAATGAACCGTGGTGTCAGGAAGAAATGGAGCTGACCGATGAGGTTGTGGAAGCAGCCGGCAAGCGATCAGAGACAGCTATCGTGATCATCGGACGTACAGCAGGCGAGGATAAGGATGCAAGTGATACCAAGGGCTCTTATCAGCTTACAGATGTGGAAGAAGATCTGCTCACAAAAGTAAGAAAGAACTTTGATAAGATGATAGTTTTATTAAATGTCGGCGGCCTGCTCGATATGAGTTTTATAGACCGTTACCAGCCGGAAGCCGTTATGTATGTATGGCAGGGCGGCATGGTCGGTGGACTTGGAACGGCAGATGTATTAACAGGAGCTGTTTCACCATCCGGTCATCTGACAGACACGATCGCATATAAAGTTGCTGATTATCCTTCTACACCATATTTTGGTGATCCGGATAAGAATTATTACAGTGAAGATATCTATGTCGGATATCGTTATTTTGAGACTTTCGCAAAGGACAGCGTCAGATATCCATTTGGATATGGTCTGTCCTACACAACATTTGAAAAGGCAGTCGTTGTATTTGCAAATGAGCCGGAGAAACAGCAGTTTACACTTCATGTAACTGTTTCAAATGTCGGTTTAAAGAAAGGAAAAGATGTTGTTCAGGTCTATGTGGAAGCTCCGCAGGGTAAGCTTGGAAAAGCAGATAAGGTTCTTGTCGGATTTGCAAAGACGAAGGAGCTTGCACCGGGTGAATCAGAAGAACTGGATATTACCGTTCCATACAGCCGCTTTGCTTCCTATGACGACTCCGGTATTACAGGACATGCTTATGCATTTGTATTAGAAGCAGGCACATATCATGTATTTGCCGGCGAAAATGTCAGAAGTGCAGAATGTGCAGGCGCGTTTGAGCTTGCAGATGATCTTGTGATCGAACAGCTTTGCTCTGCACTTGCTCCGGTAGAAGCATTTGACAGAATGAAGGCAGCAGAGACAGAGAACGGATATCAGGTCATGATGGAAGCAGCACCACAGCATGCATCAAACGAGAAGCAAAGAAGACAGGATCATCTTCCACAGGAGATCCGTCAGACGATGGGTACTCATACATTATCCGATGTGGCAGATGGTTCGATCGGAATGGATAAATTTATTTCAGAATTGACAGACGATGACCTTACTTGTATCATTCGAGGAGAAGGCATGGGAAGTTCACTTGTAACACCGGGAACGGCAGCAGCATTTGGCGGTGTATCCAAGTCACTGATCAAACGTCATGGAATCCCTTCGGTATGTTGCAGTGATGGACCGTCCGGTATGCGGTTAGACTGTGGCGTGAAAGCATTCAGTCTGCCAAACGGAACGATCATCGGATGTACATTTAATACAGAGCTTGTAAAAGAGCTTTACACCTGTACCGGTTATGAGATGATCTCACAGAGGGTTGACTGTTTACTGGGACCCGGTATGAATATTCACCGTCATCCGTTAAATGGAAGAAACTTTGAATATTTCTCGGAAGACCCATATGTGACAGGATGCTTTGCCGGTGCGGTGTTAGAAGGTCTGCATGCAGCAGGTGTAACAGGGGCAGCGAAGCATTTCTGTGCAAATAATCAGGAGATGAGACGACATTTTGCAGATCCTGTTGTATCAGAACGTGCACTTCGGGAGATCTATCTGAAAGGCTTTGAGATGATCGTAAAAAGTGGTGTCTGCGATGCAATCATGACGACATACGGACCGGTAAACGGAGTATGGACAGCCGGAAATTATGATCTCTGTACGACAATCCTCAGAGAAGAATGGGGATTTAAAGGTATCGTCATGACTGACTGGTGGGCATCCATTAATGAGCGTGGACAGGAGCCGGATAAGATTAATTTTGCGGCAATGGCACGTGCGCAGAATGATATCTATATGGTATGTCCGGATGGATCAACAAATGCCAGCGGAGACAATACAGTCGCAGCACTCGTAGATGGACGGCTGAAGCGCGCGGAACTTCAGAGAAATGCAGCGAACATCTGTGGCTTTGTACTTGATACAGAAGCAATGCGAAGAGCAATGGGCTGCCCGACAGAGGTATCGATCATCAATCGTCCGGCGGAACCGGATGATGTTGATCTGTCAGAGGTTGAATTTGTCAGATTAGATGGCGACTATGAATTACGACTTGATACCAAGGAGTCGAAAGCCGGTGTAAATTATGTACTTCCGTTTGATGTACAAAAAAAAGGAATTTATGAGATCGAACTGATCGGAAGTTCCAATCTTTCAGAACTTGCCCAAATGCCATGTACGTTGTATTATACCAATATACCGAGCCTCAGTTTCACATTCCATGGAACAAATGGGGAAGACATGGTTATCAAAAAAGAATTTGATCTGCATACCAGATTTTCAGTTATGCGTCTGAATGTCGGTAAAAATGGTCTTCATTTAAAACAGATCAGATTCAGATATTTAAGGGAGGGCAAAATTTGGAATTAAATATTTTACTGAAGATAGCAATTATCTTTCTGTTTTTTACAGTCGTTGATATATGCGGACATTTCATCTTTAAGACAAAGAGAAATATCCCGGAATGGCTGCTCACGATAGGGGTAGTTCTGGCTTTTGCCGGGACTACCTTTCTTGGCGTCCGGGCATATTTTACGGACGCAGATACAAATGATCAGAATATCTATATGGCGTATTGTTATATGAAAGAGGGCAATATCGATCAGGCGGCAATCCTTCTTGACGACATTGCAGGTTCTTTTGAAGAAAAAGAACTGCTCAGTGTGGCATGTGATGTCATGAACGGAGATTATATTAACGGCCATTTTAAACTTCAGGAGTTATCAGAACAAAACGGGATCAGTAAGGCAGGAAAGGCATATCTGACGGCTCTTGATGACTATTGCTCCGGGAAACTAGGAATGATCTCCGGAGGAGAAAAGACATATACAGATTATGAATCTTATCTGTCTGATCTGGAAAAAGAAGATGGCGTGCAGGAGACTGCATGGAGTGGGGAGTCAGATGACACGGGTAATGCATCAAATGAAACACTGACAGATTCACTGACTGCCTATATCGAAGATCTTGATTTTACCAGAAAAGAACAGCGGGAGTTTGAAGAAGCGTATGAGCTTGACAATAAGATCCATGGCGTGGCAGTTGCTGATCTTACAGAGGATGATATCAGGGATCTGAAGCATACATATGGTGAGACAGAAGAAGTACTCCGGCGAGAGATCGGTTATTATGTATATCAGAATGATTTTGATAAGGCAAAGGATATAGCCTCCGAGCTGAACAAGAATTTTAAAAGCCCGGAGAATACGGTTATATATACGGATGTAATTGTCGAAGAAGTATATCGAAATACCAGAGATCAGAACTATACGGAAGACTCATTCGATATGAAGGATGATGAGATCAAGAGCCTGGTGAAGAAGGCGGAGCGCGCGAAAGAGAAGGCACAGAAGCTGATAGATGATGAAGGTTATGACGGAGCACATGCAGATGAGATAAATGAATTGCTGGAGGAAGCGGATTCCTATTATAAGGATGCAAGTTATGTACCGATCAAGCGTGCAGTTAATTATGTTCTTGTACAGGAGCCATATCGTGGAGACGATACGGGATTTTACGAACTGCAGTTGTCCAAATTGTATCTGGCAATGGATGACAGAGATACGGCAAACGAGCATCTGCATAATGTCATTGATAACAGTGCTAAGATCAGTGATTCATCATTATTAAAAGATGCAATTGATGAAGTTGTGACACAGTACAATCAGATCTCCGATGACAGTTATAATGCTGAGCTGAATGCTGCCGTTAACGATATGGTAGATAAACAGAGCAGTCAGGTTGTTCCTGTATCGGAAGAAACCATAAATGGTTCATTTAATTCGTACGTTGCAACCACATTAAAATACGATAGGATCAACATTCATATCAGCCGTATCGATACTTCGGCATATCCATCCATTCAGGCATACATTAATATCAATGGAACAAAGGACTCCAAAGAAGAACTGGCAGATCAGTTTACAAAGGAAGATTTTACGGTGATCGATACGCAGTATGAGATCACGGATTTTACACTGAACAGCGGGGCAGAGAGTGAAGCTGTCAGTATCGGTATCGTAATGGATAAGAGCGGCAGTATGGAAGGTGCGGCGATCGCAAACGCAAAGCAGGCCGCAACAGAAGCGGTAGAGCATATAACCTCAGAGAAAATGATGATTGTTTCATATGATAATGAGGCATATCTGGAGCAATCGTTGACATCCAGAAGCGGAACGCTGAAGAACTCTATAGCAGCTATTTCAGATGGTGGTGGAACCAACATATCTGCCGGTCTAAATCTTGCACTTGATAATCTGGAAGCGGAAAAAGGCAGCAGAGCAGTTATCCTGATGTCTGACGGACAGGACGGAGGTTCGGAAGAAGATATGCAGGCTGCAACTGACCGAGCAGCAAAACTTGGAATCAGTGTATATACGGTTGGATTTGGCGAATGTGATGATGCATATATGCAGGCAATCGCAGAAGTAACCGGTGGTAAATTCGTAAAGGCATCTGCATCTACGGAGCTATCGGATATCTATCTGTATCTTCAGAAATATATCGTAAATAATTACAGCATATCATATACGGTAACAAAGAATCCGGATGTAGATCCTAGATTCCTTACTGTTGATATCGCAGAATATAATGCAACAGCGACAAAGAATTATTATTTGAAAGAAGAGAATAAACCGGAGGATTCAGATGATGCAGGATTTATCCGGAAGGTAGATGAGAATACACTCGGAGTATCTTCGGTAACGCCGGGAAATGTATCTGTAAAGGATGTACAAAATGGTATCACCTTGACTGTAAATGGCGGAGGATTTTCTGATATTGCGAGTGTGACGGTTGGCAATCTGGTATTAACAGATATACAGGTAGCAGATAAAACAAGTCTTACAGGCAAATTAAATGGCGAACTGACTGCCGGTATCTATGATGTCAAAGTGAAGACAACAGATGGTCGTCTTGTTGTAGGAAAATCTCTGTTTAAGGTATTCAAAGCAGGAACAACAACCTCGATCCGACTTGGTGACATGACGATCACGGCAGATGCCATTGGTCAGACAGCAGATGATCGCCTGGCGGCCAGTGGAAATGTCATGATTAACGGATTTGTTCACAGCTCAGGTGATATGGAGATCATTGTGGACGACATGGATCCGGATCTTTCCCTTGTGGCAAATAAGACGATCAAGGTCGGTGATTCCGGTAAGGTTCAGGGATATGGAAAACTCTATGTCAGTTACGCAGAGATGGAACAGGCCAATGGCAGCTTCGCCGGTCTTGTTATGGGAAATAAAGATTATGTAATTGGGCAAAATGGATATTATGTAACGGTCAGCGGATCTGATATATCATTTGATCAGACGATTGCCAGTCTGAATCTTTCCGTGCCGTTTATCATGGATATCGATGTTGCAGAGGTAAATCTGCACAGTAACCGGTTACAGGTAGATATTTCATCATTCCGGCTGGATGAAATTATTGATTCAACAAAGAAATCACTTCAACATAAAACCGGAGCGAATAAGGAGTCGGAGCCTGTCACGAAACGGAGCAGCTTAAAGCAGTTTGGAGCAAAAGAATTCTTTGGAGGCTTAGATGGATCCTTATCAATGGCGATCACACCGGATGGCATTCAGTTTGGTGGAGAAGTAACATTATCTGTAGATGATAAGATTAATTTTGGAACCTTTGGGATCAATGAATTGTCACTAAAATTAAATTCCCTAGATCCTGATTACGAGTATTGGAAGATTGGTGGAAAGATCGATCTGGCAACATCCATACCGGGATTCTTTGACAGTCGGATTGCCGGATTTGACGGCTCGTTTTCTTCCTATTACTGGCTGCCGGATAAAGTAACGATCGGAGCAGCATTAGATCCGGGAATAACGGTTTATAAAGTCATTGAGATCAATCAGGTTGGCGGAGAATTGCAGGGCATGAGTACGATCGCCTTAGATCTGTATGAATCGGTGATCCCAGAGAAAACATATAATATTATCGGTACCGGTCTTGATAATACTTTATATGATAAGCAGGACATTATACTTGCAGGAACTGCGGGTGCAGATATCAACCTGTTTGCTTCGTTTAACGGCAATAATGCTCTGATGAAGAAGTTCAAGTCATGGGGTGAGATCGGTGAAGCAAATGGTAAGGTAGAGATTAATTTCAGTGATCCTGAATTTACAATCTCGGCTGATCTGTCACTGCTTGGATCAGAAAAGGCGAAGGCAGCAGCAAAGATAAATAAAGATGGTCTGGATGTATCTGCTTCTGTAGAACTTGGAATCTCAGGATTTGGCTGTGAGGTAAAGGGAAAAGCAGATGCTAATCTTGGTGGTAATCTGACCGGTGGATATATCAAGCTTGGTGTAAATGGTAACGTGGATATGGCACCTGCTAATGTACATGCAAAGGGAGCTTCGAAGCTTGCTGTTGACTGGGATTGGGACTTTAATAAAGCCAAGGTAACATTAAATTACAGTGGAAATAACGGCAAAGAGAAAGAAGCATCCATCTGGTACGAAGATAATGGAGAACTCTTCCTGTGGGATAAAGTTCATGCATCATCCAACTAAGGGGGTAACAGAAGCATATGAAAAGAGAGATAAGCATAATAAGAAAAATATGTATATGGCTGTTAATGATGATTGCCGTGGTCGGCTGTCTGGTACTTCCGGTTCATGCAGCAGAGACAGAGGTAACGATCGATCTGGATTATGAATATACAGAAGCAGTCTTTTATGTGACGTGGGAAAATTATGAACAGGCAGGAACTGTAACGCTGACGTCACCATCCGGTAAAGTCTACAGTAAGGATAAGACACCGGATCAGGTATACGAGTCAAATGGTGAAGCAATCGTTAATGTAGGAAAAGGAGAAGAAGGAACCTGGACGGTTGTGGTGAGCGGCGACAATATTGGAACTGTAGATGTAACAGTCGGTGAACTTCCGAATTCTTTAGTGATCAGCAAATTTGCAGTAACACAGAATACAGATGGAAGCGTTACAGCAGATTATAAGATCACGGACAGTCCGGACGAGATCTATGTAGAAATATTCGCCGATACAGATTCTGAGGGATTTGACGGAACCTGTGTTTACAGTGAATATATGGATAAGAAGGGAACTGCTTCCTTTGATCTGGACAGCCTTTCAAGTGGTGAATATCATTTTTATATCCGTGTATCTGTAGATGGAATCTATCAGCGGGCGTACAGTGATGGATTTGTCAGTTATCAGAATCCAAATGATTCACAGAAGGTAGATGGCGTAAAAGGCGGAACCTATAACGATGGTTATTATATTTCATGGAATGCAGCAGAGGATGAAGCTTATACAGTCCTTGTCTGGGATGAGAACCATAACCTGATAAAGGAAGAAGATGTTGGAACAGCAGAAGCGTTTTATGGAGATTTTTCAGAAGATGCTTCTAAAGTATATCTGGCAGTTGTGAGAACAAATGAGAGCTGTATGTATGATCTGATCACTGCAGATTCTGCAGTAAAGGTATCTGCTGATGTAACCTTTGATACGGATTCGGATATGACAAAAAACAGTTTCATAAATGCAACGGTGACATTAGATACTAACAGCACATTTGATGCATATCTGGGAGAACAGAAAATTCTGGAGGGAGAAAAAGAATCCGGCATGTATCGTGTGAATCTGGAAGATGGTGATAACACAGTTTCATTTGTAGTAACAGATGGAACAGGAAATGCAGCCGAATTTTCAAAAGATATCTATGTAGATACGATTCCACCGCAATTATCTGTATCCGAAGACATAAACGGAAAAGTAGTAACGGAAGGCAGCATCTATCTGAATGGATATACGGAAGCCGGTGCAGTTCTTACATTAAACGGAGAACCTGTTGAACTGACACAGAACTATTTTAACAAGAAGATAACGCTGTCAGGCGGTGAGAATACGATAACATTAATTGCCGAAGATGCAGTGGGAAATCAGTCAGTGTATTCAGCAACAGTCACCTATGAATCAGGAAAAACGGTGAAGCGTATATTTGAATATATCGCACTTGGCGGTTTATTTCTCGTATTGTTGTTCCTTTATATTGTTGTATTCGTAAAGGGCAGGAAAAGGAGGAAGCAGTCATGATCATATACACTATTATTCAGATCCTTCTTACTCTTGCAGGCGCAGGTGTGATCGGTTACAGCATCTATCTGACAATACAGGTATCAGGAGATAAACTGCTGACGCTTGACAGTGAGCTTGGCTACCGTTATGCTACATCCTATCATCGGTGGCAGTTATATGCCGGGATTGCGATCGTTTCCCTGCTTATCTTATGGATCGTATATATTCTGATCGTTCGGGCATACAGGGTAAAACACAGAGAAGAACGTCTGGCGAAGAAAGCCGAGAAGAAAAATGAGAAGAAGATTGCCAGAGAACAGAAGAAGCAGAAAAAAACTACATCAGAAAATCAGCAGTCGGAAAGCGGAGAATATATACAGCCTGTAAATGCTCAGAACATGCAGCAACCATATACACAAGGCTATTATCCGAATGCGCAAAACTATTACCCGGATGGCTATACGGCAAATGAGCAAAACTATTACCCGGATGGCTATGTGGGAAATGCGCAAAGCTATTACCCAAATGGCTACGAAACGAATGAGCAGGGCTATTATCCGAGCGGTTACGAAGCAAATACGCAAGGTTATTATCCGAATGGCTACGAGGCAAATGGGCAGGACTATTATTCGAATGGCTATAATGCGGATGAACAGGGCTATGCATCGAATGCCTATGACGTAAATACAAAGATATATGCTCAGAAGGCTAATAGTCAAGATATATCATCAGATAAAGCAGATTCTCAAGAGATGAAACAGGAATGGAATGGGAAAGAGTTGTAACCAAGAATGTATTACCAAATGCAGTCGTAGTCAGCAACCCGGCCAGAGTCCTGCGGATAGTAAATAAAGAAGAAAAATAGAAAAGCGATTGGTCATATAATAAATTAAAAAGAAAGAGACATTGCCGTTAGGTACTGTCTCTTTCTTTTTGCTTTATTATCTAGCCTATTTCGCCATGCTTTTCATAGCTGGTGATACGGGAGATGGAATTGTCTTCATTTACAAAGACCACCGTTGGTCGGTATTCTTTGGCTTCTTCAGGTGTCATAGAAGCATAACACATCAGAATGATATGGTCGCCTACCTGAACCTGTCTGGCAGCGGCACCATTTAAACACATAACACCGGATCCCGGTTCTCCGGCAATCGTGTATGTCTCAAAACGATTTCCATTTTCAATATCAACAATCTGCACCATTTCATATTCAAGAATTCCTGCTTCCTTCAAAAGCTCAGAGTCTACCGTGATACTGCCGACATAATTCAGTTCAGCCTGTGTAACAACTGCTCTGTGGATCTTACTTTTTAACATGGTAATATTCATTGGAATGACACCTCTTTATTCTTTCTCATCGCACATACTATAACATAAAAAGAAAAAATGCAATATAGAAATACAAGAAATTGTAGAAAAAGGATGCAAAAAGGATGCAACTATATTGCATAAAATATGTAGTGGTCATGTACATTTAATATGTCGGGAAAAATGAAAAGAAAGCTTAAGAAAGTTTAATAAAAAAATAGACCCGTATTAATGAACAAAATCGATGGTTTGTGTTAATATTTTTACAGCGCTGAAAAAATATATTAATTTTGTTTGTTAGAATGCAGGATCACAGCAGGAGGTAATTATTTTGAAAAAAATAAGAAAAGACACAGCAGGTATTAAGAAAACACAGGTAAACAGAAAGCTGCATTATAAAAAGATGGCAGCACTTGCCGTAGCAGGAGTTCTGGTTGCAGGAAGTACACTTACAGGCTGTGGAAAGAAGAATATAGATTACAGTGTAGATGGTGGATCAGGAAATGGAGGAAGCGCAGACAGTGGAAGTCTTCAGGATAAATACGGAATTCCGGAATCCTGTGATATGACACTTGAGACAGGCGACAGTGGCTTGAGCAAGCTTGCGATCGAAGCAGATGAGGTATCAGTTCCAAGTACAATGGATCTTCCAATCGTATATGCAAAGAAAAAAGAAATTTCAAATGATGCAAAAAAGCAACTTGTAGAATCGCTTGTTGAAAAAGATAAAGGTATCTATGCATTTGATTATGATAATATGACAAAAGCAGATATTCAGGAACAGATCGATCAGTACGAAAAGGAGAAGAAGAATTCTGCAGCGAATGGAGATACTTCCGGCTCAACCTGGTATGATTCCATGATCGATGGTTTAAAAGATCAGCTTCAGAAGGCTCCGGATGAATATCCGGCAGCTGATGATTATTCCGGTACTGAATTTCTGGGAGAAATCGGTGGTAGAAAATTCCTAGTTAATGTAGATGATCAGGGAGGGGCAAGCGGTTCCATGGGTCTGAAAGATCAACTGATCACTTACCGTCCAAAGGATGGTGCCAGCGGTGTATATTTTTCCACACCGGATACCGGTGATGATCTGACGGATGTTGATATGTCATCCACAAATGTATGTACATTCTCAAAAGATGAAGCACAGTCGATCGCAGATGAATTTGTAAATAAGATCGGTATGGCAGATGTAACACTGAATAAGGCACAGGATCTTTACTGGTATTATTATGGAGCAGATGGTAATACAGATTCAGTAGAGGTCGATGGATATGTATTTTCCTATACAAGATCGATCAATAATCAGCCGACAGCATCTGCCGAAGTATGGAATGTTGATAATCTTATGCAGGATGATGCCTCTGTAAGTATTCCATCAGAAAAGTGTGAAGTATACGTTGACTCAAATGGTGTTATATCTGCAAACTGGGTAAATTATTTTGAGATTACAGATAAGACGGAGAGTAAGGATCTGTTATCATTTGATGAGCTTCTAAAGAAAGCAAATACAAATATTGCGGAGTATTATACAACTTATCCAACCAGATATAAGAAGGTTGAATTCAATGACATGAAGCTTGCTTATTATCTGGAAAAGACTGATGAAGACGGAGTATTCAAATATGTGCCGGCATGGATATTGACCCAGTACGAAGATATGGCAGATGAATCAAATAATGCAGACTATCCGGATCAGATGGTGGTTTTAGATGCTACCGACGGATCAGTGATCGACCTTCTGGAACTGTCTAAGTCACTTGGAACATATCAGAATTATGATACTGATACGATTGCAAGAGATGTCTCCGATGAAGGAGATTCATCGATAACCTCTGTCGGAGATACTGATTCATCAGAGGATACAACAGATGCTTCTTCCGATACAACAGATGACACAACCGATGACACAACCGGTGACACAGCTGAAAAGTAATGAAATGACTCGGTAAATACATTTATAAATTAATCATTTACTGGATATGATCCAGAAGCTATAATAATGAGAGAAGAAAAGAGGAGGTACTTATATGCAGAACAAAAAAAATAATAAAGTGGGATTTCGTACATATCGTAAGAAAATGGCAGCTATGCTCTTGGTCGGTATGCTGGCAGTCAGCACAGCAGCAACCGGATGCGGAAAGAAAGATGTGGATTATGATGTAGACGGAAATGGAGGATCTGGAAGTGGAAGCAACGCAGACAGCGGAAGTCTTCAGGGTAAATATGGTATTCCTGAGAGCTGTGATACACAGATCGCAACAGGTGATTCCGGTATTCAGAAGATTGCCATTGATGCAGAAGAGGTGATCGTACCGGATACAGGAGATCTGTATGTTGCACCTTGCAAGAAGAAAACCACGACAAATGATGATAAGAAGCAGACAGTGGAGGCTGTATTTGATAAAGATAAGGGTATCTATGAGTATGATTATGAGAAACGTACCAAATCAGATATTCAGGAAGAAATCGACATGTATGAGAATGAAAAGAAGAAAAATAGTTCTGATACAGATATGGTATCATACTATGATACATGGATTGAGGATCTGAAGACGGAAATGCAGACTGCACCGGATGAATATCCGGCAGCCGGCGATTATTCAGGTGATGCATTTATCGGATCGATCGGAGATCAGAAATTTACAATTTCAACACCGGATGAAGATAATGGTTCTACCGGATATTCATTATATTTTACCGGAGATACCTTGACCTATCGTCCAAAGGATGGAGCAAATGGCTGCTATTCCACAACTCTTGATGATTATATGCAGTATGAAAGTGACGATGCAAGCGCTGTAGATGCAGACATGAATAAGTGTACATTCTCAGAAGATGAAGCCAGACAGATGGCAGATGATTTTCTGGCAAAGGTTGGATGCACAGATGCATCATTAAAGAAGACATCAGCACTTTGCTGGGTTTATTATGATAATGATGGCAATAATTTAGAAACTGAAGTAGATGGTTATACATTTACATATTCAAGGGCGATCAACAATCAGCCAACTGCTACTGTAAATGCATGGAATGTTGAAAATCTTCAGCAGGATAATGCTTCTATTGATATTCCGACGGAAGAATGTTCGGTTTCTATAGATTCCAATGGTATCAATGGAGCAAATTGGTGCGAATATCTGGAGGCAGACGGAGAACCACAGGCAGCAGAGATTCTCTCCTATAAAGATCTGCTTGCAAAGCTGGATGAAACGGTTCCTGAGTATTACAGCAAATATCCATCTAATTATAAGAAGATTGAGTTTAACGGCATGGAACTTACATACTACCTGAAAAAAGGCGAGAAAGATGGTGAGTTCGATTATGTACCTGCATGGATTTTGTCCCAGTATGATGAATATCAGGATTATTCAGAAAAAGACAATCCTACACAGCTGGTAGTTATAGATGCAAGAGACGGATCAGTGATCGATCTTCTGGAACTGTCCAAGTCACTTGGCACATATTATACATATGATGACACACCGACAGAAGACGGAGAAGATATCGATGATACTGATGATACTTCCTCCGAGGATAACAGTACAGAAGATACTTCTGAGGAATAAAACTATAAATTAAAACTGGGAATAAAATGGATGAAATGAAGGAGTGAAAGGCTATGAAAAACAAAAGATTTAAAAGAGAGACAGCATGGCTGGTGGTTGGTACGCTGATGGTATCGACGATGCTTGCCGGCTGTAGCAAGAAAAATGTAGATTATAATATCGATGGCAGCAGCGGAAATAAGGACAGTGGAAGCCTTCAGGATAAATATGATATTCCGCAGTCATATGATGGAAGTATTGCGGTCGGAGATTCAGGACTTAGAGAGATCACCGTGAAGGTCAGTGACATCTCAATACCGGACACAGCGATAATGTATACAGAGAAATTATCCAAGAATAATACAGGACAGGAAGGGCGGAAAAAGGCAGCCGAAGCTATATTTGATAAGAGCAAGGGAATCTATGCTTACGATGAGGATAATATGACAAAGGCAGATATAGAAGCTCAGATTGATTCCTGGGAGGCATATAAGAAGAATCTGGGAACGGATGCAGACCATATCAAGGAGGCAAATGATGCGATCGCAGAGCTTCAGGATAAACTGGAGAAAGCACCGGATACTTATCCTGCGGCAGGTGATTATTCTGCACTTCGTTATCTGGGAACGATTGGAGATCATGAGTTTATTTTTACACCGCCAAATGATGAAGATACAGATTACAGTCTTGAATTAAAAGAGGATATAATATCGTACCGGTCACCGGATGAACCGATGGATTCGATAAGGAGTGGACAGTATATAGAATTAAACAGAAGCGTAGAAAATGGTAATGCAGGAGCAGAAGAAGCACAGAAGGCGGTAAATGAATGTAAGTATTCAGAACAGGAGGCACTTGAAATAGCAGAAGCTTTTCTAAAGAATGTCGGATGTAATGATATGTCTCTTAGTTCGACATCGGCGCTTGCATGGGATTATAATGATTTTTACAGTACGGTAGAGATAAATGTCGATGGATATTATTTTACATTCAACCATATGATAAAGGATCAGTCGATCGGAGAGGGACTATATGCGTGGAATGTTGATAATTTTACACAGATACATGCTGAAGTAACCATTCCTACGGATTCCTGCACGATCGTAGTCGATGATAATGGTGTCATCGGAGCGGATTGGACAAATAATCTTTCTTCTGAGGAAGAACCGGAAGCGGCAGAGATGCTCTCGTTTAAAGAATTGATGGAGCGCGCAGATTCCTCAATCCCGGAATATTATGCAAAATACAGTACACAGTATAAAACGATTGAATATAACCGCCTGCAGCTTTGCTATTGCCTGAGACAGGGCGAGCGGGAGGGGGAATTTGAATATGTACCGGCATGGATATTTACGCAGGTTGAAGAATATACAGACGATAATGGAAATGTTGAGGGTGAGTCGAATCCGGATCAGATGGTGGTGCTTGATGCAACAGACGGTTCCTATATTGATATCGTGGAAGTATCAAAGACCCTTGGTACATATCGGACCATGAATGTAGAAACAGAATAGCAAATAATAAACAGTATCAGAACTTTATCTGAAATATGAGGGAAAACGGGAAATTCTAAGACAGGAAAGGATGAAGATCAATATGAAAAAATCAAGGGTGAAACAAAGAAAGGGAATGGCGTTGTTATTTGCAGGCACATTAATGTTTACAGCCATAACTTCCGGCTGTGGGAAGAAGGATATCGATTATGATTCCGTGCAGCAGGAGGAAACGACACAGACAGGGCTGGATGCAAATGGCGACAGTGGAACGGTTTCTGCCGGTTATGATATACCGGAATCCTGTCATCAGATGATAGATCCGGCAGACAGTGAGCTGGAATCTATCGAGATCGCAGCAGACCGGATTCAGACATTTGATACGTCAGGTACGATCCGTGAATATGTGAAAAAGAGGAAGAGGACGCCGGAATATAAAGAAAAGGTGGTAAATGCAGTATTTGACCGGGATATTCAGCTGAGTGGTGAGAAAGCAAAGACAAAAGCTGATATAGAAAATGAACTGGATGCGGCAAAACAGGAATACGAAGATGCAAAAGCAAGAAAAGAAAACGGAGAAGCAATCTTTGAGGAGCAGTATACAGATGAGATAAAGAGACTGGAAAAAATGCTTGATGCAGCATCGGAGGATGGAGCAGCAGCTATTGATTATTCCGCTGATCTGTATAAGGGCATCTGTAATGATATAGAATTCGAGCTTGGTTTTCCATGTGCAGAATATCCGATGGCGCATTTTAAGATGACACAGAGTTTGATACAGTATCGTCCGCAGGATGGAGCCTCCGAGGTGGATATGATCCAGCTCCCGATGATGTCTGTAGAAGAATATAAGGAGCAGTCGGCGTCCATGGAAACGGGAACCGAATCATCACAAGGAAATGGACAGGACGGAACGACAGAGGAAGAAACGGAAGCCATGGTGCATGATAACAAGTGTATCTATTCAGTCGATGAAGCAAAGACGATCGCTGATGATTTTCTTTTGGATCTGGGAATCAGTGATGTTCAGGTTAAAGGTGTCAGTGATCTGATGTGGGCATATTATGATGACAGCGGCAACCCTGTCGGTGCAAGTGAATGGGATGGTTATATTTTCCTGTATGGACGGGCAGCGGGTACGCAGATGGTTGCTGATTATGCATATTATGATACTGATTATCTGTCAGGGGAAGATGGTGATATAGAACTTGATCTTCCGCATGAATCCTACACGATATATGTAGATGGAAATGGAGTTATCAATGCCGGCTGGAAAGATTATCTGGAACCGACAGGACAGACAGACTCGGTCACATTACTTTCATTTGATGAAATGATACAGAAGGCAGAGAAAGCAATACCTGAATTCTATAAGAAATATAAGACCGGATACAGAGAAGTAATATTTGATCATCTGGAGCTTGGATATTGTCTGAGGCAGACTGAGGATCAGGATACATACTGTTTTGTGCCTGCATGGATATTCAGCAGGCATGAGGAAGCAGATAATGATCATGATGATCCATATACGTCACAGCTGGTAATTTTAGATGCCGTAACGGGTGATCTCATAGATCCTGTGCCACTGTCTGAGAGCCTTAATATTACGGCAGATGAAGACTGGGGATTTATAGCAGAGAATTAAATTTTACTTGATATTCACCCATGGTTATGTGAAAATGGTAACAGGTAAAAATGGGTTACGTGTATATTAAGGAAGAAAGTATATGAGTACACAAAACAGTCTTGTTATCATAAAAGAGAAAATAGAAGGTATCATGCTCGATGATAAACGTATGAAAGCAGATGACATTGCAAAAAAGGTCTTGAAGGGCAGAAAATACGAATGCAGCACTCCTCCAAAGTGGATGCAGGATGAGTTTGAGATCACAAAGGTCGAAGAAAAGCTTGGTGTATGTTATTATGTGAAGCCAAAAGGAAAAGAGGTTAGAAATTTCTTTTTCTATATTCACGGCGGCGGGCATTGCATGGAGATCAATAGAAATCAGTGGGAATTTGTTGCATCCGTCATCGAGAAAAATGGTTACGGTGCGATTGTTCCGATCTATCCATTGACACCGGAGTTCTGTGCACAGGATACATTTGATATGCTGATCGGAGCATATCGTCATCTGACAAAGAAAATGTCAATCGATCGACTGGTAGTAGTCGGAGATTCGACCGGTGGCGGACTTGCGCTATCACTGGCAGTTCTTTCATGGAAAGAAGGTATCAGGAGACCGGATAAACTGATTCTGTTATCTCCGGCGATGGATACTGAATTTATGGATGGTAATATGGCGAACCTAATGATGGATCGAAAGAAGGAGATGCGGAAGTATTATTATCGTCCGGGAATAAAAGAATTTTTGAGAAAATACTGGATCAGGGATTTGTATCATCAAAATGAATATACCTGTCCGGTATACGCAGATCTGACTGATATCTGTGATGAGATTGCCATTTTTACGGTAGAAGATGATCTGTTAAACGGATATGCAAGATATCTGTATGATCGACTAAAGAAACAGCAGATTCGAATCCATTATTTTGAATATTTCGGGATGCCTCATGATTATATCGAGCATCCTCATATTCCTGAGTGCCGTATGATCATCAATCGTATCAGTGACAGTATTAAGGATGAAGCAAAACTCGTAAACCCGGAGATCAAGCGGGCAGTGTGGGCAAGATCCATGGTGGCGGAACGCTATCCAAAGATTTATCAGGATGATGAATCTATTAAGCTTGCAACCAAATTGAATGTTTCCCATAAGGATCTGAATGCGATGTATTCGGAATATGATCGTCTGGTTAAGATGGGAAGAATCGTAGAGATTGACAAACGGGTAAAACAGTTTATTATGAGGTATGCAGATGGGATCATTGTAAATGTCGGGGCGGAACTTGATACCATGTTTTCGCGGATGGATAACGGAAGGATCCGATGGTATAATGTTGATATGCCTGAGACAATGGAACTTCGCCGCAGAATGCTGGAGAGCAAGGATAGGGAGCAGAACATTGGAAAATCTATTTTGGATTTTACTTGGCTTGACAGTGTTAAGAAGAATCAGGGAGAAGCGATATTATTTGTATGCTGTGATGTTACGAAGTATTTTACAACAAAGAAACTACAGGCGTTTCTTGATGCTATATGGCAGCGGTTTCCGGGGGCTGAGGTTTTGTTTGATGTCAAGAATTCTGTTGGCAGAAAGCAGGCAAATCTGAAAGTATTAACAGGAAAGAAGAAAGGCTCGTTTATAAAGGTAAGTATCGATAACTGTACAAGTCTGATGTATGACTGGAATATTAAATACAGAGTGTTATATGACAGAGCGATTCTGAATAAAGAAGATATTACAGATATGTTTTCGGATGATGTGGCAAGACGATATCGCCATGCGATCAGACGAAAATATGATAAAATTATTCAATTGAGACTTGGTACAGAGCGAATCCAATTTTAAACGGCTTGTGGCAGACATGAGAGAAATAGACAGAAAAAAACAACTAGAAAAACGTATGAAATATGCGGTATGCATTATAATTGGTATTATGATCGGTATTATAGTGGGTATCTGTATAGGGGTGGAGCATAATAAGACGACAAGGTCGAAGCCTACGTTATATACAGAAGTAACTTATGGGGTGGAGCTTCCACCGGGTGAACTCGCAAATCTGATCTACGAGAATTACTGGAATTATATCAAGCAGAGTTATATCATCGTCGGTGATGATCGTGAGACCTGCCAGCTCTATAAGATCAGTAGCAAGGTAGCCAGACATAATTATGATCTGGAACGATTTCAGATGGATGATGATGGGTATATGCGTTATTCAGATGATAATATCAAGAAGGCAAAGCTGGGAATCGATGTATCCGGTCATCAGGGAACGATCGACTGGGATCAGGTAAAAGAAGCCGGTATCCAGTTTGCAATGATCCGTCTTGGTTATCGTGGATACACTCAGGGTGGATTGGCATTGGATGATAATTATGTAACGAATATAGAGACTGCACTCGAAAGCAAGATGCCGGTCGGTGTATATTTCTATACACAGGCGGTAAGCTACGAGGAAGGCGTGGAAGAGGCACAGTATGTGCTCAAGAACATTGCTGATTATAAGATCAGTTATCCGGTAGTGATCGATACGGAGAAGATGGAAGCGGACGGCGCCCGTGCCAATGATATCTCAAATGAGGAACGGACGGATGCAATCGTTGGATTCTGCGATACGATCAAGGATGCAGGATATACACCGATGATCTATGCAAACAGGAACTGGTATGCACAGAATCTGGATATGGATCGGCTGGGAGATTATCAGCTGTGGCTGGCACAATATTCCAATGTACCCGATTTCCCATATTTGTTTACCGGCTGGCAGTACACCAGCGAGGGAAGTGTGCCGGGAATCTCCGGCTCGGTGGATATCGATGTCTGGATGAAATAAAGAACTTTAATAATGTGGTTATAGTATAGAATCCATCTGCTTCACAACAATATAGAGCAGATGGATGCTTGTCTATGATAAAAGATAAAATTATAAAATTAAAACATCCATATTTTATAATACAGATAAATGCTGTAAATAAAGGTATGGATGTTTTTTATGTGATAAATCGTCTTATTTAATTGTAAAGGTTACGTTCTGAACCTTGCCGTTCTTTGACCAGATGGTCAGGGTATGTGTACCCTTTTTCTTAACGACTGTGTTCTTCTTAACTGCTTTGCCGTCCAGTTTCATCTTTACAAGGCTCTTGCTGTTTGATACTGTGATCTTCTTGCCGGATTTGTATGACTTGTTGTTCTTAACGGCTGTTGTCTTTGCTGTCTTGGTTGTCTTAGCTGTAGAAGCGTAAAGATTCTTTTTCTTTGAAGCATCCTTGATCGTCCATTTTACTGCCTTTGACTTGTTGGACAGTTTACCGTTTGTTGTCTTGATCTTAGACTTCATGGTAACACTGGTCTTCATAAAGAACTGGATGTTTGACAGATCATAATTGTCGTTAGCCTGAAGCTCTGCTGCTTTGCTGGTAAGCCCTGCGATACAAGACATGTTCTTTGCGGCGTTATCAGGATCAAAGGTTGCATAGAAGAAATCCTTGGTAAGACATACATTTGTATATCCGGCTTCTTCTAACAGCTTTTCAATATCTGTCATTTTTGCATTTTTTGCAGATGCTGTAAAGGTGTGGTAGGTGATGCCGTTGATTGTCTTTTTGGCATATACAGCTCCTGATCCTTTCAGTTCTTTGATGAGATCTTCTGTTGTGGTTTCACACATGGTTGCAATAGCGGATAACAGTTCATCGTCATAGCCAACCTGAATAGAGAAGTCAGCCTTAGTTGCCGATTTGACTTTTATGGTAGTTGTAGTTTCTGATGCACAACCTGTCATCATAAGACCAAAGATACAGACACATAAAGCCAGTAATAAGTGTTTCATTTTTTTGTTCATAGATACCCTCCTATAATATAATTTTGTCTACAGCCTTAGTCTATCATCCGCGATTTCTAAAGTAAAGGCAAATTCCGGATTTTGTAGCTTAATAAATCTTATCTGTGGTATAATCCTTGAAATAGATAAATAATTTCATATATCGGAAATATGAAAAAAGAGATTATTATGAATGAGCCTGCAAAGATACAGAAAATCATATAGTAGGAGGTCGTGAATTCCTTGAAGTTCTTACTGGCAGCATTAAACACAAAATATATTCATTCAAATCCGGGTATTTATTCCCTGTATTCTTATTCGGTAAAGAGACAGCCGTCTCTTGCAGAATATATCGGGATCGCAGAATATACGATCAACAATCAAAAGGGAGAGATTCTTGCAGATATCTATAAGAGAAGACCGGATGCAGTTGGATTTTCCTGTTATATATGGAATATCGAGATGATCCGTGAGATCATAAAAGAATTGAAGAAGCTCCTTCCGGATACAGATATCTGGGTCGGTGGTCCGGAAGTAACCTATGATGCTGATAAGCTTCTTGCGGAGATGCCGGAGCTTACAGGAGTTATGGTTGGAGAAGGAGAGGCAACCTTTTATGATGTGTTGAGAAGATATCTTGATATTGGAAATATTCATAATACTGGGAAGTCTTATGATATTGGGAATGCCTGTAATACTGGGAATTCCTGTGGTATTGAAAATTTCCGTGATACCGGAAATTTTCGAGATATTGACGGACTGGTGCTTCGGGAAGGAGAAGATATTATTTGTACGAAGCCAAGAGGACTTACCGATCTGTCGGAGCTTCCGTTTCTGTATTATGACTTGGACACTTTTAAAAATAAGATCATTTATTATGAGAGCAGCAGAGGCTGTCCGTTCCGGTGCAGTTATTGTCTGTCGTCGATTGACAAACGGGTTCGTTTCCGCAGTTTTGATCTGGTGAAGAAGGAACTGCAGTTTTTCCTGGATCATCAGGTAAAACAGGTAAAGTTTGTAGACCGGACATTTAACTGTTCCCATGAACATGCAATGGAGATCTGGAGGTATATCAATGAACATGACAATGGGATCACAAATTTTCATTTTGAGATCGCAGCAGACATTTTAAATGAGGAAGAATTGGAGCTGGTCAACAGTCTGCGGCCGGGGGCAATACAGATGGAGATCGGAGTACAGTCGACAAATCTGCAGACGATACGGGAGATCGATCGTGTAATGGATGTTGATAAGCTGGCAAAGATCGTTGCCCGGATCCATCAGGGACATAATGTGCATGTGCATCTGGATCTGATCGCGGGGCTTCCGTATGAGGATTATGAATCATTTGCACATTCCTTTAATGATGTATATGCGATGAAGCCGGAGCAGCTTCAGTTAGGTTTTTTAAAGGTACTAAAGGGTTCGAAGATGCATGACAATGCAGAACGGTATGGCTTACAGTATACGAGCTGTCCGCCGTATGAAGTCTTATTTACAAAGTGGATATCTTATGATGAGATCCTGCGATTAAAGCAGATCGAAGAAATGGTAGAGATTTATTATAACAGCTGTCAGTTTGAGAGCACGCTGCCATTCCTGGTGGAAGAATTTGATTCGCCGTTTGATTTTTATGCGAGCCTTGCAGCTTATTATGATGAAAAGGGGTATTTTATCCAGACACCGGCGAGAATCTACCGGTATCATGTACTGCTTCATTTTGCAGAAGAACACTTCCCTGAGAAGACAGAACTGATTCGGGAAATGCTGGTATTTGACTTATATCTTCGTGAGAATATGAAGACCCGGCCGGATTTCGCCCCGGAACAGGAGGGTGTGAGAGATTTGTTCCGGGACTTCTACATCCGTGAGGCCAACGACCACAGATACCTTCGGGAAGAAGACTATCATGGCTGTGACTGGAAATCTATGTCCAGAATGACACACATAGAAAAGATTTATTACAACAGAGAGACGGGAAATCGTCTGTCTGAAGTATGCTATATATTATTCGATTACAAACGCCGTGATCCGCTGACCGGGGATGCAAAGTATATGATAGTAACACCTGTCGCATCCATGTGATATAAAGTTTGGCTGCCTTATGTTGTCCGGGCTACTGTTATTCTGCGGGTGTATATGTATCCTGTCTCATGTTGTCCGGGATACTGCCGGTATACTTTGTATGTCTTGTTTTTTTCTATTCGTTGCAAATGTCTGATTCGCTCATGCTCCTGTGCCAACTCGCCTTTCAGGCTCAAACAGGCACCCGCATTCGCTGACAATTTGCATCTCATAACGAAAAAAAGCAAACGACAGTACAAAGTGTACCGGCAGTCGCCCGGACAACATGAGACAGGTTACATATACACCCGTGGAACAGCGCTGTTGACGAAGATCGGATTAATCGGAAATGTAACCATATCACCTACCGAGATATTACATCCGGTTGTATCCACGATAACGGAGTTCATACTGATCTGACCTAACACCGGAAGCCGGTAGTCTTTAAAGCTGGCAGCCGGTGTCTTTTTATGGAAAGTGCCTTTTAATTTATAATAAATACGGATCGGAGAGAAGAAATTTGTTCGGGAATCGGTGTGGCGTTCCATTCCAAGCCCATGATAATATCCGGCGGAGATAACGGCTGTCTTTGCATTGTGTGACAGTTTAAAGCTGTGACCATAGCCAATGTTGTGACCGGCCGGCAGTTCATAGATATCGTCCACATAGGCGGACAGATTACAGACCTCACGAAAACCATAATCATTTGGAACCGCAAGTCTGCCAAGAAAAGCAGAACCGATGCGGATGGCATCTAAGTTCATGGAAGGATATTTTATCATTGAAGTTGAAGATGAGATATGACGGATGCCTACCGGGACGCCATCTTTCCGGAGAGCATCACAGAGATGGGTAAAATCCTGAAACTGTTTCTTCACATAGTATTCATTTCTGCAGGCTGCCGCATGAAAATGAGAGAAGATGCCGGTGATTTTTATATGCCTCAGTGATTGAATTGTATTGGCAATCTGTTTTTCATCTGAACATAAGAAGCCGTATCTGCCAAATCCGGTGTCAATGCAGAGATGTGCATGGACTGTCGGATGGTTCATGTAGGCGGCCGTTTCATCGATCACATGCGCACAGTCGGTACTGGTGATGCTGAGCGTGATATCGTGATCGATCGCAGTCGTGATATCTTCTGAGTTATATAATGGAGTCATCAGCAGGATATTTCCCGTGATTCCGTTTCTGCGTAAGGTGACAGCATCTGACAGTTCGGTTACACCATAGTTATCAATACCCTTTGATTGTAAGAACGATGCAAATTTTGTAAGTCCAAGCCCATAAGCGTTCCCCTTTAATACTGCTATGACCTTTGCGCCGTTTGCCAGACGTTTGATGATCCGTATATTGTTATCCAGTGCATTTGTTTTGATTGTAAGAGTTGTCATGTCCTCAAGTTCCTCCGGTTTCATGTAAGTATTTATATTATTGGTCATCTACAGACATATGGTCTGTTGTCGAAACTCGCTGCCCGGGCATGAGCGGTTGTTCATTTATTTGATGTATCTAGCATATATTTGAAATGCATCATTTTTGTATATAAACCGACACAGAAATGCAATATCTTTGAACTTTTTTTGCATCGTTTGTATGCAACCCGGAAAAGTGGATGTTGTATAAGAGAAAAATGTGATAAACTATTTATAAGTAAAAACAGGATGGAAACCGTTTATGCATACACTGATAACAGAGATTCGCGATAAACAGAATATTACAAAAGAACAGCTTCAGCTTCTGCTGGGAACAGACGATCAGGAAATGATCGAAGAATTGATGGCATGTGCCAGAACGGAAGCGCAGAAGGTATATGGAAATAAAGTCTATATGCGTGGACTGATCGAGTTCACAAATTATTGTAAAAATAACTGCATTTATTGTGGGATAAGAAGAGATAACTGCCATGTTGATCGGTACCGGCTGACCAAAGATCAGATTCTTGACTGTTGTCAGAGTGGATATCGGCTCGGTTTTCGGACATTTGTGTTACAAGGAGGCGAAGATCCGTTTTATACAGATGACCAGATCTGTGAGATCGTATCAGAGATCAAACACCAGCATCCGGACTGTGCAATCACATTGTCAATCGGAGAGAAAAGCAGGGAAGCCTATGAGCGGTATTTTGCTGCCGGGGCGGAACGTTATCTGCTTCGTCACGAGACTGCGGATAAGGCACATTATGAGAAGCTTCATCCGAGAGAAATGTCATTTGACAACCGGATCCGGTGCCTGCATGACCTGAAAGAGATCGGTTATCAGACCGGGTGTGGCTTTATGGTCGGTTCACCATATCAGACGGTCGATACGCTATATGAGGATCTCTGTCTGATCAAAGAACTGGAACCGGAAATGTGCGGAATCGGACCTTTTATTCCGCAGGCAGACACACCATTTGGAAAAGAGGCTGCCGGAACACTTGAGATGACCTTACGGCTGCTGTCAATTATCCGTCTGATCCATCCTACTGTACTGCTTCCTGCGACAACAGCACTTGGCACGATCCATCCGCTTGGCAGGGAGAAGGGGATTCTTGCCGGGGCAAATGTTGTGATGCCGAATCTGTCACCGGTCGGTGTCAGGAAAAAATATCTGTTATATGACAATAAGATCTGCACCGGGGAAGAAGCCTCGGAGTGCTGTGGCTGTATGATGCGGAGAATGCAGGGAATCGGATACGAGGTTGTGGTTGACCGCGGCGACCATCCATCGTATGACAAGAAAAGATGAATGCTTATATTGGAGGAATGCAAACACGGGAGAGGCTTTTTAGCTGAAGGTGAAAATATCTCTGTTATTGCAGATTTTATGAAAGAAAGATGTTGGAAAACATTCTGATTATTAAGAACTGCATGTTTTACATTCTGCAATAAGACAGCAAATAAAATGGGCGGTTCTCTGTCGCTGACTAACTATATATTGACATTAGCGAAGATTTCGTCATGCGATGCACATTGCCAGTAAATACGGGTGCCTGTCTGAGCCGAAGGCGAGTTGGCACAGGAGTATTTACGAATCAGGCATGTGCATCAAATAGAAATCATAGCGAGTCAATTATAGATAGTCAGTGGCAGAGAACCGCCCATTATATATGCGTTCGTACTACAGAATGTCGATGTACTCATCGGCGAGAGCCTTGTTCATACTGCGGACAGCACAGAACTTGCCGCACATACTACAGGTATCGGAGTGATCATCCTCCGGCATACGACTGTCGCGGATCGCTTTGGCTGTAGCAGGATCAAGTGCGCAGGCATACTGTGCATCCCAGTCCAGGACACGTCTGGCATCCGCCATCTTATCATCGATATCTCTGGCACCCGGAATACCCTTTGCAATGTCGGCTGCATGAGCAGCGATCTTCGATGCGATGATACCCTGTTTTACATCATCTACATTTGGAAGTGCAAGATGCTCGGCTGGGGTAACGTAGCATAAGAAAGCAGCTCCGTTCATGGCAGCAACAGCACCACCAATCGCGCTGGTGATATGATCGTAACCGGGAGCGATATCTGTAACCAGAGGCCCGAGAACATAGAATGGTGCACCCATGCATAAGGTCTTCTGAACTTCCATATTTGCAGCGATCTGGTTAAGTGGTACATGACCGGGACCTTCCACCATAACCTGTACATTGTGTGCCCAGGCACGCTTTGTCAGCTCGCCCAGACGTACCAGTTCTTCAATCTGGCATACGTCAGTCGCGTCTGCCAGACAGCCCGGACGACATGCATCACCGAGGGAGATCGTAACATCATATTCCTCACAGATATCTAAAATCTCATCGAAATATTCATAGAACGGGTTTTCCTGACCGGTCATACTCATCCATGCAAATACAAGACTTCCGCCCCGGCTTACGATGTTCATTTTACGTTTATGTTTCTTAATCTGATCGATCGTTTTTCTTGTGATTCCACAGTGTAAGGTTACAAAGTCAACACCATCTTCTGCATGAAGACGGACAACATCGATGAAATCCTTTGCTGTCAGCTCTGCAAGATCACGTTGATAGTGGATGACACTGTCATAGATCGGAACTGTACCGATCATGGCAGGACATTCGCTTGTCAGCTTCTGACGGAATGGCTGTGTATTTCCATGACTGGACAGATCCATGATCGCCTCTGCGCCCATATTAACTGCGCTCATTACTTTTTCCATCTCAATGTTATAGTCCTTGCAGTCTCTGGATACTCCAAGGTTTACGTTGATTTTGGTACGCAGCATACTGCCGACACCTTCAGGATTCAGACAGGTGTGTTTCTTATTAGCACAGATGGCAACCTGTCCCTTTGCAACTAAATCCCTGAGCGCCTCGACAGCCATATGTTCCTTTTTCGCTACGATCTTCATCTCCGGAGTGATGATCCCTTTTCTGGCTGCGTCCATTTGTGTTGTGTAATTTTCCATATTATCCTCCTTATCACAACCAATGTTATTTTACGTGGCAGAAAGTGGTGCTCCCGATCTGCCACAGAGCAATAAAAAAAGATGCCGCAGGGCACCTCTAATACACATCCCTACGTTAGCATTACCTAAATCAGGTTCACAGGTCGAGAACTTCATTCTCCTCTCAGCCGGCTAATTTGTCAGCTCCCTGAATATATAAATATTGGAAATATTATATGCCAGAATACGACATAATTCAATGATAATTTTTCAACATAAAAGATAAATAAGGGCTTGCGTCCGATACATGAATCAGGTGCAGTACCGGAAAGTACGATCTGTCAGGATCCTTGCAAATATCAGACCGAGAGGCAGAGTAATAATGATCATGATCGCAGATGAAAGCCATGAAACAGCCTCTGTTAAAGACATGATACCAAGATTATAGAAAGCACGGTAAAGATAAAGTCCCGGAACCATGATAACGATGGACGGAACGGTCAGAGAGATTCTTGGATATCCGTTATTCCTTTTTATAACGGAGGCAAGAAGACCTGCGGTTAATGCGCCTGCAAATGCGGCAACAGCCGGAGGAGTGCTTGTATAATCGACAAGCTCCAGCCGGAGAGTATTTGCAACTGCTCCGATACAGGCAGCGGTGACAGCCATCGGAATCGAGCTGTTAAACATAATGGAGAAACCGAAGACTCCGCAGAAGCTTGTAATGATCCGCAGGATAAGCTTTGTACCTACAGCCAGATTCAAAGAGGAGAAATCCTGAGGATGAAAATGTAACAGCAATGCCATGATCCAGGCGAACATAGTGGCTACTAAAACTATGATGACAGAGTAGCTCAGACGTTCAAGCCCGGACCGAAGATCCAGTTTAGCCAGGTCAATGCCGCTTGTTATGAATGGAAATCCGGGAATGATAAACAGCATTGAGCAGATATAGCCAGCTTCATGGAGTGCAGATACGTGGAAGAAGATTTCTGCAAGGTGAAAGCAGATGGCATATGTCAGGCATGCGGCTGATATGGATACTGCTATGTTAAAGAAAAGGGTAAAATGGTGCTTGATCATTTTGGTACGGATGACATTTCCAACACCGGCTGCAATAAAAGCCAGGATCATTTCAACAGGACCGCCGCCTAATAGGAAGGTAAATGCACAGCAGGCGAGGGCCGAAGCCAGACCCAGTTTTGCAGGTGAATAAAGTGTATGAATCTTCTCAATCTGATCAAGACGCCGGTGGATTTCCTCACCCGTCAGATGGGCTTCTTCTTTTGGAAAATTATCAACGAATTGTTCCATCCGATAGAGCTTCGAGGTGTTTACACCGGTATTTGCAATGCTCAGAGACTGTGAAACGCAGTCGGTTCCATCAAAACAGTTGAATTCAATGGACATCAATCCGACATCAACGGTGCAGGTTACGCCCAGTTCTTTGGACAGGCGGTTCATGGAAGTACGAACACGCCAGGCACCTGTTCCACAGGAGAGCATAATTAACCCGACCCTTCCAATAACAGAGGCTTTTTCTATCAGCCCCGCCTTGGCGATCAGGACATTGCTATCGTTTTTTACATAATCATGCCATGGAATTTCCATATGGTTTTTTTCCATGATATCTGTATAATTACTGTTCTTTGGCATAGATGATCTCCTCCGCTTTTTCAATATGATGTTCCAGATTCGTCAGGAATAATGAATTTGGAAGGAATATGCCGATTTCATCATATCGGGAATTATTTTTCACCAGAGAATCCTGCCCGTAGAAAATGTAGGACATAGGAAGCTCCTTTTCCAGTGCGATCATAAGATTCCATACAGCAGAATATGCTTCTGCCTCTGTCTCCTTTTGCTTTACAGTATCGGGAAGCTCGCGGATCAACAGTACACCGTCACTTTTTTCCAGAATCTTCTGTTCCGGTTTCATGTCATTTGCGGCATAATCGTGACTGTATCTGTATGCGCGGGCTAGATAGATATTTTTATTGTTTCTAAGTGTCTGATAGATCTTATGAAAATGACGATATTCTTTTTCCCGGATCGAAGTTTTGTATTCAGGAAGCAACTGACCATTGTCATCTGTCATAATGACAGGATTTGTTTTGCCATCTGCGTTGAATCGATATGGGATCAGAAAGGAATTGCGCAGAAGATCAAACAGGGTATTGTTGCAGATCGCCATAAGAAATGCAGACAGATCCCGGTTATGATAGGAATTGAATAGTGCCTGTGCAAATTCTTCTGCCGGAAGTGGTGCATCGTAAGCATCCTCGTTATAGCACAGGTAATTTGCAAATGTTTCCTGTAATTTCTCACATGCCCATGGATCATTCAGGATTTTTTCAAATAAGAAATCTGCCTTTTTTTCTCGTGGAAAAATTGTAGTTTCGTTCATGCTTAACCGACTTCCTTTCTTTTTCTGTTCTGCACAATTATACTATTGGCAGAAAGATAAGTAAAAGATATAATTGATATGATAGACATAATCATTTGATATGATAAAAGAAACGGAGAAGACAGATGAATATTAACTTTGAATATTATAAAATTTTCTATTATGTGGCAAAATATCATAATTTTACAAAGGCTGCGAAGGTTCTGGAAAGCAGCCAGCCAAATGTTACAAGAGCGATGAACTGTCTGGAACAGCAGATGCACAGTACCTTATTTGTAAGAACCAACCGGGGCGTTCAGCTTACACCGGAGGGAGAAAAACTATATATGTATGTGTCGGCAGCTATGCATCAGTTATTAACGGCAGAGGAAGAACTGGCGGACTATTCGGGCATGGTACATGGAAGTATATCGATCGGAGCCAGCGAGACAGCGTTAAATATATATTTGTTTGATAAATTAAGGTCATTTCATACTGCATATCCGGGAATTCGACTGAGAATCTATAATCATTCCACGCCGGAGGCAGTAGATGCAGTAAAGAGCGGTAAGATTGATTTTGCTGTTGTGTCGACACCGGTGGAAGCAGACTCGCCCCTTGAAACCAGAATGTTGAGATCGTTTCGGGAGATCCTGATCGGTGGACAATCCTTTAAAGAGCTGCAGGGAAAGACGTTGTCTTTAAAAGAATTAAAGAATTATCCGTTGATCAGTCTTGGAAGAGAAACGATGACATTTCGATTTTATGAGCGGCTGTTTTTATCGTACGGGATAGAATTTGCACCGGATACGGAGGCTGCGACAACAGATCAGATCCTGCCGCTTGTCCGTTGTGAGCTGGGACTGGCATTTATACCGGAATCCATGGCAGGTGAGGCGCTCGAACGCGGAGAGGTAATACAGGCAGTCCTAAAGGAGAAAATTCCTGACCGGCATATCTGCATGATATATGACAGCCAGCATCCACTGAATACAGACGCAAGATCATTTCGCAGATTATTGGAAGCAGACTGCGAAAAGGTAAACACCCTCAATCGGGGCATCGATTGAGAACAGAAAACGTCTGGTATGCAGTTATCAAGTTCAACATTCATACATTAAATATCCCCCAGGCATATTTGCAGAAGATGTATGACTGTTTTGTGAGGAGGACAGCGGAGGAAGACTGTTGTATTGTTTTGCACGAAAAGGATACTCTGGGTGAGATTAATTTACTTGCATGCGATATTGTATCAGAGTATGAGACAAAAGCAGCAATGTATATGCTTGCCGTGCAGTCACGCATACAATCATTGCTAGTTGCCATAGCCAGAAAATCAGAAAAAATCAATGCTCAGAAACGGGGGAAACACGCAGATACCGGGTTATCGTTTTATCATATTCTGGAGTATATCGATATGCATTCATCAGATCCCTTGGAAATACAGAAGCTGGCAGAGATGTGTAATATGAGTTATTCTAATTTTGCGCGGTTATTCCGTGAGAATTACGGAAGATCGTGCAAAGAATATATCCAGTACATACGGTTGAATAAAGCACAGGAACTATTGTTAAATTCGGATTATGATCTGGCTTATATTGCACAAGAAACAGGATTTTTTGATTGTAGTCATTTTATAAGGACATATAAAAGATGGCGTGGAATCACACCAAAACAGGATAGAATGTTAAACAAAGAATCAATATAGTGGAAAAGAGGAATAAGAAATATGAAGATCAAAAGAATTGCATTGATCGGACTTGGAGCCATGGGTGTATTTTTTGCACCAAGATTATATGAAGCATTTGGAGATGATTTTTATATTATTGCAGGTGGTGAACGTAAAAAACGCCTGGAAAGTAAAGGAGTTACGATCAATGGCGTCAACTACAGATTTCCGATCGCGACACCCGAAGAACAGGGAGAGCCGGCGGACCTGATCCTGATCGGTGTAAAGGGCTATGGATTTGTGCAGGCAATAGAAGATATCCGCCATCAGGTAGGTGAACATACATTGATCCTGTCTTTGCTAAATGGTGTAGACAGTGAGGAACAGTTGATTCAGGCATTTGGCGAAGAACATGTATTATATGCATATATGAGAATGTCCATTGTTATGAAAGATGGAAAAGCAGACTTTGATCCGTACTGGGGCAAGATTCACTTCGGAGAGAAGAAAAATGATGTTCTGTCAGATCGTGTACTTGCTGTAAAAGAAGTATTTGATCATGCCGATATTCCATATGAGATCGATCCGGATATGTTAAAGGGACTCTGGTTTAAATACATGTGCAATATTGGGGAAAATATGACCTGTGCGTTGCTCGGTATCCCATTTGGATTTTTCCGTATCAGCGACAGTGCGAATTGGATCCGTGACAATGCCATGCGGGAAGTGGCTGCGATCGCGCAGAAGAAGGGAATCGATATAGGTGAAAAAGAAATAGCGGAGCAGGATGTTACAGTAAAGACGATTCCACCCGAGAACAAACCATCAACCCTGCAGGATCTGGAAGCAGAGAAACTGACTGAGGTAGAGATGTTTGCCGGCAATGTCATAAAGATGGGAAAAGAGCTTGGCGTGCCAACTCCGATTAATGAGATGTTCTATCATGGTATCCGCGTAATGGAGGAGAAGTTTACAAAAAGATAATATTTAAATTAGCACTCAATTGTTTACAGTGCTAACAAAAGGTGCTATAAATAATATAAAGCAAGCGTAAAAATAACGAAAAGATATTTTATAATATGTGTCTCTAAATAAAATACAGAAAACGTTGGTAATGTAAAACAGATATAAAACCAGAAATATTAATAGAAATGGGGTAATTAGGATGGATAGACCAAGTATTTTTTCAGATAATTTTGAGATGATGAATGGCTTTTTTGATGATTCCTTCTGGGGCAGCCGTTCCGGACTTCGTACCATGACTACAATGGCAACTGATATATTCGAAACAAAGGACGGATATGAGATAGAGATGGATCTGCCGGGATTTCCAAAGGAGAGCATCAAGGCGGAATTAAAAGGCGGATATCTGACGATCCTTGCAAGTTATGCCGGATCAGATCATGAAGGCAGAGAGGGAAGTTATATCAAGAGGGAACGATATTCCGGTCACTATAAGAGAAGCTTTTATGTTGGTAATAAAGTCAGTGAACAGGATATTAAAGCAAGATTTGCAAATGGCGTTCTTTATGTCTATGTACCAAAATTCGACGACCAGCCGGAAGTAGAAGAAAAGAAGATTATCTCGATAGAAGGATAACGGACAAATTTCAGGGGCTGTTTATTATTATGTAGCAAGCCTGTCCGAGCGCCGGTACTTAGGTTGCGTATTTTGCAACCTTATGTACCGTTGCGTTGATAACTGAGAACTTAGCGAGGTATTGTCGAGGTTAGTTCGAAGTTATACAGAGTAGGATAGAACGAAAGTGTCTTGCGCAATAATAATAAACAGCCCCTGAAATTTGTCTGTTATTCTAAAATCCCAGATTTTCGTTTACAAGAATGACCTTGATACGGCCTTTGTGCTTGGAATAGCGGGTGGTTAAGAACTGGCAGCAGATTGTTTCCGGTGACAGACAGTTTGCACATTCTCCGGTTGTGCTGCAAGGAGTTGAAAGTCCGAAGCGCTGTGCATTGATCGGAGCAGCTTCATTTCTTGCACGGCTTAAAGCATCTTCTTCTGTTCGTACTACCTTGTTCATTCCTGTGATCACGATAACATGGGAAGGACCGTAAACAATGGCAGCCACACGATTTCCATTGCCATCGATATTTACCATTATGCCGTCTTCAGTGATCGCATTGCAGCTTGTTAAGAAGTAGTCTGCAAAGAAACACTCTTTGGAGATCCGGTCTTTTTCTTCCGGTGTTTTTGCCGTATCACGGTTCAGCTCTTTGTAGTTTCCCTCGATAACAGCATCTAAAAGTCCGGTTGCTTTTACGGTCATGGAACCGCCCCAGCCGACAGAGCTTCCTTCCGGGATCAGACTCAGTGCAAGCTCCTTAGCTTCTTCCTTTGTCTGGACATAGAAGCCTTCCATATTTCTGGCAGCCAGCTTGTTTATCATGGCTTTCGCCAGTTTGTCGTTTCTCATGTTTCTAAAAGTATCCATTTGATATACCTCCGTTTATTCAGGGAAATCCAGATTATTTTCCGCAAAGAAATTCATCACTTCAAATGCAGAAGTACAGTTCTGATTGATACATACGATCAGGGCAGCATCCTGTGGAAATTTGGGATACAATACGGCATTTCCGGAGATTGTAAGTGCACGCTGGATCTCTTTCAAATTCATTCCGGCGCATAATGCCAGAAGAACCAGCTTGTATTTTCCGGGATGTGGTTTCCTGCCGTTTAAGATCTGATAAGCATAGCCGCGGTCCAGATTGCTTCGTTTTATGACATCGGCGATCAGAAGCTCCGGGTGATCTTTAAAGAACAGATTAAAATAATCCTGCAGATTGTCACAGGACATATCATCTGCATGAGATGTTATAAAAGATTTAAAATGTATATTTGAATCATCGGTTGATAATTCATTCAGCAGATCTGTTGTTCTGGTCGTTTTCATGATCGATCCTGTATTCTTTCCCTTGATAATTTTTATCAGTACCATATAATATTTATTATACTTGTCGATAATGCAATTTCAAGATAAACAATAGGAAAATGATATGAATTTAGAAATACAAAGTCGTCTGTCCTTTTATCGCAGACTGGAAGAAGTAGAGCATAAAAAGGGAATTTCTCTGGTGCGGCATATAGAGACCGGACAGATTTATGTGGAAAAAATTCTGACGCAATATGACAAATCTATATATGATTGGCTACAGCAATCAAAACTCCCTTACGTTCCACAGATTTATGAATGTATGGAAGAGGATGGTACGTTATATCTGATCGAAGAATACATACAGGGGATCACGTTGGAAACATATATTGAACAATTTGGATGTCTGGATTTGGATGCTGCCGGCAGGGTGATCGAATATCTTTGCCGGACATTAGAAAAACTGCACAGTCATATACCGCCGATCGTACACCGGGATATCAAGCCGACAAATGTAATGCTTCAGGGAGATTTCAAAAAGGGGCAGGGAATCGTATCTGTATATCTGATCGATTTCAATACCGCAAGAGTTTTTGACGCAGAGAGAAATCGGGATACCGAGCTGATCGGTACAAGAGGATTTGCAGCACCGGAGCAATACGGTTTTTTGCAGTCAGATGCGCGGACGGATATCTATGGACTTGGCGTATTATTAAATTATATGTTGTGTGGAAAATTAATCCGGGACGGAATCTATGAAGATTATCCGGAAGTGTCACAGATAATCAGAAAAGCAACACAGATCGATCCGGAGAAACGATATCAGACAGCAGAGGAAATGATGCAAGCTGTTTATAAGAGTATGTGTTTCGATACATATACGGATAAAGAGTCGTTGAATGATAAAACGGTTACAGTTGAAACATCTGCTATATCAGATCCTTATGAGCGTAAAGGGAAAATCCGCCCTGCATGGACTCGTTTTCTGCCGCCGGGATTTCGGGAAGGGAAAGTCCTGAATATGGTTGTTGCAGCCATTTATTATATATTTTGGATATATTTCTGTCTGACAGTAGAAGTAAAAGATCATGGAGAACCGCTCTCCGGAACTTGGTTATATGTAAATCGCTTTGTATATTTTATGATGTTTATTATTACTCCGTTTTTTTGGAATAATTATCTGGATGTTTGGAATTATTTTCCGCTTGTACGTTCACCGAAGAAGATATGGAAGCTGGTTGGATTATTTTTATATACAGTGGCATGGTTTTTCTTAGTAATGTTTGTATTCGTTATAGTAGAAGATATATTCCGATAGTGTGCTGACAGCACACCAGCTCTTTCTGATAATTTTATAAGATAGAATATGCAGTGGTTGTAATTATATCAAAATACCCTGAATGATGACTGATGCCGGGGGATTTTAATATAATAGCAAGAACACTTATAACAGCAGAAAGAGGAGAGAATTTATTATGGAAAAGACAAAGCAACCTTTATCAACATTCAGACTCGTAGCAGGGATCATAACAATCGTGTTATCAGTCTTAGTAACATTTCAGTCCTGTGCGGCAGGATTATCGAATGCACTGGAAGAAAACGGGGAATCCGGAGGCTCTGCAGGTGTATTACTTGCAGTTTGTTTCCTTGTTGCAGGAATCGTTGGAATTGTAACCAGAAAGTCAACCGGAGCAGGCGGTGCATTCACAAGTGCAGGCTTCTACATAGTCGGCGGTCTGATCGGCCTTATATGTGCAGGTTCCTATGCCGATTTGGTAATCTGGGGCGTTATCTCCGTAGCATTCGGTGTTATATTCATAATCGCAGGCGTATTAACAAAGAAGAGAAATTCTTAATTTATATAAAACACCTATAAAAAATAAGTCTATCTGGTTGTGTGGGGGGTATGACTGTATTCACCCTATATGACATTTATGAGGATTTCGTTGTGAGCTGCACATTGTCAGTAAATACGATTGCCTGTCTGAGCCGAAGGCGAGTTGGCACAGGAGTATTTACGTATCAGACATGTGCAGCGAACAGAAACCGTAGTAAGTCATATAGGGTGAATACAGTCATACCCCCCACACAACCGGATGGACTTATTTTTAATTATAGGAAGAAAAACTACGCATACTTCCGCCGGAAACTGGAAAAAATACTAAAAGAATATTGGAATATAGGGGATTTTAGGATATACTATAAAACAGTGTGTTTAAAAAAATACAAACAGCGATGGAGGAACTATGTTAGAGTTAAAAAACATCTCATATATTGTAAATGAGGATGGAAAAGAGAAAGCAATATTAAAAGACATTAACCTTACAGTAGACGAACATTTCGTAGCAATTACCGGACCTAACGGTGGCGGTAAATCAACACTTGCAAAGATCATAGCAGGAATCATCAGACCGACGACCGGACAGATTCTTTTAGATGGCGAAGATATTTCAGAGCTGAATATAACAGAACGTGCAAAGAAAGGAATCAGCTATGCATTTCAGCAGCCGGTTCATTTTAAAGGGCTTACCGTAAAAGATCTGGTATCTATAGCATCCGGCAAAACGATGAATGTTTCACAGATCTGTGAGATCCTTTCCGAAGTCGGTTTATGTGCAAGAGATTATGTGAACCGTGAAGTAAATGCAAGTCTTTCCGGTGGTGAGTTAAAACGTATCGAGATCGCAATGATCATTGCAAGAGGTACGAAGCTGTCATTATTTGATGAGCCGGAGGCAGGCATCGATCTGTGGAGCTTCAACAGTCTGATCAAGGTATTTGAGAAGATGCGGGAGGAGATCAACGGAACGATCCTGATCATTTCCCACCAGGAGCGAATCCTTAATATAGCAGATAAGATTGTTGTGATCGCAAATGGTCATGTTGATGCAATTGGAAGCAGAGATGCGATCATGCCAAGACTGACCGGTGAATCAGCCACCTGCAAGGTGCTGGAAGAAAAACAGAAATAAGTTGTGAGGTAACAGAACATGGATTTAATTCAGAAGAGTTTATTGCAGCAGGTAGCAGGACTTCATGATGTACCGGAGGGCGCATTTAACATTCGTGTCAACGGACAGCTTGACAGTAGAAATACAACTGCAAATATAGATATTGTAACAAAAGAGGATAAACCGGGAATCGATATCATTATTAAACCGGGAACAAAAAATGAGAGTGTGCACATCCCTGTTCTTTTGAGTAAGAGCGGTCTGCAGGATATGGTATACAATGATTTCTATATCGGAGAGGACTGCGATGTTACGATCGTAGCCGGATGTGGTATTCATAATTGTGGTGTGGATACCTCCAAGCATGACGGTATCCATACATTTTATATCGGAAAAAATGCAAAGGTAAAATACATCGAACGTCACTATGGTGAGGGAGATGGAAATGGCGAGAATATCATGAATCCTGAAACCATCGTGCATTTAGAGGAAGGCGCATCGATGGAGATGGAGACAACCCAGATCAAGGGAATTGATTCGACCGTCAGAAAGACCAGCGGTGATCTAAAAGACAACGCATCCTTAGAGATCCGTGAGAAGATAATGACACATGGGAAGCAGTATGCAAAGACTGATTTTGATGTAGATTTAAACGGAAAAGGCTGCAGTGCAAATGTAGTATCCAGATCGGTTGCAAGAGATCAGTCCAGACAGGAATTCTATTCTACGATCAATGGCAATAATGAATGTAAGGGTCACAGTGAATGTGATGCGATCATTATGGATAGCGCAAGCGTATCGGCAAGTCCGAAGCTGACGGCAAATAACATTGATGCAAACCTGATCCATGAGGCAGCGATCGGCAAGATCGCAGGCGAGCAGCTGATCAAGCTGATGACACTTGGGCTGACAGAGGCAGAAGCGGAAGAGCAGATTATCAATGGATTTTTAAAATAAAAACGTTTACAATAAATCATATAACCTATTTGACATTAAAGGTAGATAGTGATAGTTTGTAAGAGTAAAAAATACAAATCATAAAATCATAGCGAGGTATCAAAAATGCAGGAAATGAAACCGATTAAAGAGGGTAAAGTACGTGAGATTTATGATAATGGTGACAGCCTTATCATGGTAGCAACAGACCGTATCAGTTGTTTTGATGTCATTTTAAAGAATATCGTTACAAAGAAGGGTACAGTCCTGACACAGATGTCCAAATTCTGGTTCGATATGACAGAAGATATTCTTCCAAACCATATGATCTCGGTTGACGTAAAGGATATGCCTGAATTTTTCCGGCAGGAGAAATTTGACGGAAACAGTATGATGTGCAAGAAGTTGGAAATGCTCCCTGTTGAGTGTATCGTTCGTGGTTATATCACAGGAAGTGGCTGGGCAAGCTACAAAGAAAACGGTACAGTATGCGGTATCAAGCTTCCGGAAGGATTAAAAGAATCCGATAAGCTTCCGGAACCGATCTACACACCTTCCACAAAGGCAGAGATCGGAGATCATGATGAGAATATCTCATACGAGCAGAGTGTTGAATATCTGGAAAAGAGATTTCCTGGCAAGGGCGAAGAATATGGCGCAAAGCTTCGTGACTATACAATCGCTTTATATAAGAAGTGTGCAGAATATGCATTATCAAGAGGTATCATCATAGCAGATACCAAGTTCGAGTTTGGTCTGGATGAGAATGGCAATATTGTTCTCGGTGATGAGATGCTCACACCGGACAGCTCCCGTTTCTGGCCTGCTGAAGGATATGAACCGGGACATGGTCAGCCATCCTTTGATAAGCAGTTTGCGCGTGACTGGTTAAAGGCAAATCCGGATAACAACTGGGAGCTCCCTGATGAGATCGTTCAGAAGACAATTGACAAATATCTTCAGGCATATGAGCTTCTCACAGGCAAGCCTTTAAAGTAATAAGTAATAGAAAAGTAATAGAATAGCACTTAATTTTATTAGGCGGTGTAGGTACGAAGTATTGTATTTATACCGCCTGAATTAATTTTCTGAATATTTGACAAAATGCCTGTAAAATCTGACAATTATGGGTTGACGCTTAAAAAATGGCATGCTATAGTCAGCTCATAAGAAATACAACAGATAAAAAATTACCAGGGGTTTTATGGTGATTATAATAAAAAGATGGAATCTTATTACAATGGGGTGGTAAGATTCCATCTTATTTTTTTGCGTTGTCAGGGAGATTCTCATTATAAGAAATCTCATTCTGTAAAGCGGAAATATGTCTGGGAGCTTGTTTCAGGACAAGGCTTCTGTGTATTATCTGAATGAATTATATGTCTCTCCGGCTTTCATTGTTATACCGCGAAGCTCAGCCATTTCGCTGATGGTTACAAGCTGATAACCATTTTTGATCAGTCTCGGAATAAATGTCTTTGATGCAATAGCTGTTGATTCATGCAGATCATGAACTAAGATGACAGCACCGTCATAAGCCCCATCTACTACTCTTGTGATCGTTGTAGGAGTACTTCTTGTTTCCCAGTCTCTGGTATCGACCGACCACAGGATCATCGGAAGCCCAACATTCTTTCGTACAGTTTCGTTAATACAGCCACCGGGTGGACGCATCAGTGTAGGTGCTACACCGATCGCACGGACAATGGCGTCTGATCCTTTTTTGATCTCATCTTTGATGCCGGCTGCCGATAATTGGTTGAGCCATGCATGGTCATAAGTATGAGTACCGATCTCGCAGCCCAGGTTATATGCCCGTTTTACATAGGATGGATAAGCAGGAACACGGTTGCCGACAACGAAGAAGGTTGCAACGGCATCATATTTTTCCAGAGTATTCAGTACGATAGGAGTATAAGGAGATGGTCCATCGTCAAATGTCAGAGCTACCATTTTCTTATTTCCATCTACGGTACGGTAGATAGCACCATTTTTATCTGTGTAGTACAGACAGTTACCGATTCTGAATTTCCCGGTTTCAATCACTCCGGTTGCATCGGCATAGTACCATTTGTTACCTGTCTTGAATTTTCCGGTCTGGATCACGCCTGCTGCATTTGCATAGTAGGTAGAATTTCCAATCTTAAACAGTCCGGTTTTAAGGACACCTGAATTAGTTGCATAGTATGTGTTATGACCGATTTTGAATTTGCCGGTTCGTATTACGCCTTTATCAGTAGCATAGTATCGTTTGTTACCGACTTTGAATGCTCCGGTTTTGATCGCACCTTTTTCTGTTGCATAGTATAGTTTATTATTGATTTTGAACTTTCCGGTGTATACATGACCGTTTTTTTTGAAATAATACCAGTGCTTTTTTATCTTGTGTTTTCCGGTATAAGCAGCACCGCTTTTTCCGAAATACATACGGGAATTTTTCGGAGTGATCTTCCAGCCGGTCTTGATAACACCGCTGGTTGTTCCGGTATAATATCGTTTGCCTGTTTTGTAATCCTTACAGAAGCCTTTCAGCATGCAGCCTTTATCTGAAAAGATATAAGTCTTTTTGTTTATTGTCTTTTTTCCGGTAACTGCGGTTCCGTTCTTTTTCAGATAATATTTATTACCTGCCTTTGTCGTGTACCAACCGTTTGTCACCATGACTCCGGTTGCAGGATTAAAGCAGTATGTATATTCCCCTATGTATTGTCTCCCCTTTAAGGATTTTCCATTTACATAATAGTGTGTACCGTCTGCTTCCTTCACAAATCCGTTTTTTACAACAGGAATTTCTTCTGCAGAATCCGGAGTGACAGGAGCTGCTTTGCTGACCGATGGATGACAGAAGAGAAGTGTAGCCGAGATAAGTAACAGCGACAGAATCAGAAATCTGAATCTGTGCCATTTTTGTAAATTGCATTTCATTCGTATTCCTCCTTTTTTATTCAGATACGATAGGCCGTATCTGATGCGCAAGCAACATACTAACACAAATAATTTAGCGTTTCCATAGAAAAAGTCCTTAAATATCGGTAAAAAGTGCATAACATGTTTTTGTAATGTTCTTCTAACAGAATGGTAACAGAATATCAATAAAAAGCCTATTTTAGAAAACATAAGCAGATAAAGATAATGCTGATAAAGGCGCAAATACAGAAAAGATATAACTTGCATGTAAAATGTGAGATGAGTATAATGCATTATTGGATAAAAAAGAAAGCAGGAATATTGTGTTTAAACATAAGAAAAAACGGGATACAAGTACATATTTATTTTCAAATAAAGATCTGGTCAGATTATATGTGCCATTGATCATTGAACAGATGCTTGCGATGTTAGTCGGACTTGCGGATTCGATCATGGTATCTTCGGTAGGGGAATCGGCTGTTTCGGGTGTATCGCTGGTAGACAGTTGTTTTCAGTTGATCATCAACCTCTTTGCAGCACTTGCGACCGGGGGTGCGGTTACGGTCGGACAGTATCTGGGACAGAAGAATAAAGAAAAGGCGGGAGAGGCAGCTACACAGCTCATATGGTTTTCGTTGATCCTGTCGCTCGGAGTCATGACGCTAATGTATGCAGGCAAGGGATTGATCCTAAATCATGTGTTTGGTCAGATCGAAGCAGATGTATATGGTCATGCAGATACTTATATGATGATCGTAAACGCATCGATTCCGTTTCTGGCACTTTATAATGCCGGTGCGGCTATTTTCCGTTCCATCGGTAATTCTAATATATCCATGCGGGTATCTCTGATCATGAACGGGATCAATGTAGCGGGAAATGCCATTTTGATCTATGCATGCAAATGCGGAACGGAAGGCGTTGCGATTCCTACCCTGGTTTCCAGACTTGCGGCAGCGGTTATTATGATCATATTGCTGATTCCGAAGAAAAGTGCACAGGCGAAGCAGGACAGTACACGTATTTATATAAAGAAAAGTCTGCGTTATCGGGCGAACTGGCATATGTTAAAAAGCATTCTGTTGGTAGGTATTCCAAACGGACTGGAAAACAGTATGTTCCAGCTTGGTAAGATCCTTGTGCTCAGCCTTGTCTCAACATTTGGCACATATGCGATCGCTGCAAATGCAGTCGGTAATGTAATTGCCGGATTCCAGTTGATGGCGGGTATGGCGGCATCCCTTGCCATGGTCACAGTAGTATCAAGATGCGTGGGAGCAGGAGATTACGAGCAGGCAAAATATTATACGATCAAAGTTCTGACCATGGCATATATATGTATCATAGTTACGGTATTGTTTACATTTGCGGTTCTTCCTCTGGTCATGAAAGCGTATGGACTATCTTACGAAGCGCAGTCTGCTGCCGAGAAGATCCTGATGCTTCATGGTATCGCGGCATCTACGATCTGGCCGGTAGCATTTACGCTTCCATGTACATTCCGTGCAGCCGGTGATGTTAAGTATAGTATGATCGTTTCCATTTGTACGATGTGGATCTGTCGTATCGTGTTCAGTTATGTGCTCGGCAAATATATGGGTATGGGTGTATTCGGTGTCTGGGTCGCTATGATCATGGATCAGTTCGTACGTGGCGTGCTGTTCATCCGGCGGTACCTGAGCGGCAGATGGATCGGCAAAAAGGTAATCTGACCGTATGCGGCATAATATGAGTAAGTTCGTAGAAAAAGTAGAATTTTTCAGATGACAGATGACTGCTTGGTATGCTATATTAGAAAAGTGTTTGTTCTATGAGAGAATTTGGAGAAGCTTCCATAGAATCTAAGAGGATAACAAATAAATCAGAAAGAGTCTGTGATATACAGACAGGGGTAAACAAAACATGGAAAAGAAACGTAATACTTTTTCCGGCTCGCTTGGATTTGTTCTGGCGGCCGCGGGAAGCGCAGTAGGACTAGGAAATATCTGGCGTTTTCCATATCTTGCAGCAAAGGATGGCGGTGGACTGTTCCTGGTTATATACCTGATCCTTGCACTGACATTTGGATATACACTTTTGGTGACAGAAGTATCAATCGGTCGGAAGACCAAGCAGAGTCCGCTTACCGCTTATAAGAAGCTGAATAAGAAATGGGGATTTCTGGGAATCATTGCCAGTCTGGTTCCGGTTATTATTTTCCCATATTACATAACGATCGGTGGCTGGGTTGTCAAATATTTCCTCGCATTTTTAACCGGTAAGGGTACAGAGGCAGCGCAGGACGGTTATTTTACAGGCTTTATTACATCAGATATCGAACCGGTCATTTTGATGTTGATATTTCTTGCCGTTACGGCATTTATCGTATTTCGTGGTGTTAATAAAGGAATTGAATCTTTTTCCAAGATCATCATGCCGTTACTGATCATTCTGGTTATAGGAATCGCAATCTTCTCCATAACGATCAAAAAGACCGGAGATGATGGGATTGTCAGAACCGGTGTAGAAGGTTTGAAATTATATCTGATTCCGAATCTGGACGGACTTACTGTGAAAAGCTTCTTTACGGTATTATTGGATGCAATGGGACAGTTATTCTTCAGTCTGTCTGTTGCCATGGGTATTATGATTGCTTATGGTTCTTATGTAAAAGATGATGCAGCTCTTAATAAATCAGTTGGACAGATTGAGATTTTTGATACGGTTGTAGCATTCCTTGCGGGCGTTATGATCATTCCTGCTGTATATGTATTCTCAGGAACAGAGGGAATGGCACAGGGTCCAAGTTTGATGTTCGTATCACTTCCGAAAGTATTTGCCCAGATGGGTAAGGCGGGAAATGTGATCGGTTGTCTGTTCTTCGCAATGGTATTATTTGCGGCATTTACCAGTGCAGTGTCTGTCATGGAAGCAATCGTGGCAAGTATCATGGATGAATTCCATACAAGCAGAACAAAGGCCGGTATTATTGAGTTGATCGTTGCGATCATTGTTGGAACGATCGTATGTCTTGGATATAACAAGCTGTACTTTGAAGTAAAGCTTCCAAACGGATCGATCGCACAGATCCTTGATATCATGGATTACATCAGTAATAACATTATGATGCCGATCGTAGCAATCGGAACCTGTATCCTGATCGGATGGATCTCCAAACCGCAGACGGTTATCGAAGAAGTGCAGAAGAACGGAGAAAAATTCAGCAGAAAAGGTCTGTATGTGGTTATGGTGAAATTCATAACACCGATCCTGTTGTTTATCCTGTTCTTAAAGTCGATAGGTTTATTGACATTTATTTAAAACTGTAAAATAAAATATAAATAATTTGTCAGCAATATTAAGTTTTCAAATGAATATTATCTAATATAGACCGATCGTCGGAAGCCGGATATTAAATCTTGCATCGACGGTCGGTTTTGCAATATGAAATATATTGAAGAATCTGTGGCAGACAGACCTCAAATGATAGAAAAATACAGATAAGAAAAAAACAGGTCATGGCATAAATAACAGTATTCCGCTATAATAAGGAAACAGAGGAGAGATGATTCATATAATAAATGGAAATAATTTATGGAGCGTGAATATATATGATATTAAGTTTAATTGTTGGTCTGGGACTGCCGCTTCTTGGAACGACGGCAGGAGCAGCCTGTGTATTTTTTATGAAGAAACAGATGAATCTGTTATTGCAGAAAGCATTGTCTGGATTTGCGGCGGGTGTTATGGTGGCTGCATCTATCTGGAGCCTGCTGATCCCGGCGATGGAGCAGTCGGAAGCAATGGGGAAGCTTGCATTTCTTCCGGCAACTATCGGTTTCTGGCTGGGAATTATATTTTTATTACTGATCGATACTCTGATGCCACATTTGCATATTGACAGTAAGGAGGCAGAGGGGGTCAAGAGCAATTTCAAACGTACGACTATGATGGTATTTGCGATCATCATACATAATATTCCGGAAGGAATGGCAGTCGGTGTTGTCTATGCCGGATGGATCAGTGGCAACACGAACATTACGTTGACGGCGGCACTTGCATTATCCATCGGTATTGCGATCCAGAATCTTCCGGAGGGAGCAATCGTGTCAATGCCGCTTTGTTCGGAAGGCTGCAGTAAACCGAAAGCATTTGGCTATGGATTCTTTTCCGGTATCGTAGAGCCGATCGCAGCTCTGCTTACGATCGCACTTTCTTCGATCATGGTGCCGGTGCTTCCGTATTTTCTGGGATTTGCGGCAGGAGCTATGCTATATGTTGTCGTTGAGGAATTGATACCGGAGATGGCAGAGGGTGAGCATACGAATCTTGGTACGATCATGTTTGCGGTAGGATTTTCATTGATGATGGTGCTTGATGTAGCACTTGGATAAGAGAACAGTCAGAACGTGAAAATGCAGGATATGGTTATTGTAAAAGGATAACTATATGCTGCATTTTTATGATTTGTATAACTATATAACTGCATTTTTATGGCAGTTGATATTTTCTGAGTGTTCCACTATACTATTATTAAGTATAGATTGAAGCATAACAAAGGTCTGCTCACGGATATATTGATTTTATAGAACACACGAGGCAGATCAGATGATTGTACAGGAAGAAGAATTATATAGCAGAAGAAAAGAGGCAGATACAAGTGTATGATGTAAAATCATTAAAAGCAGAAGAATTTATTTCAGATGAAGAGATCAGAGAGACATTGACATATGCCGATGCGAATAAAGATAACGTACATATCGTTGATGAGATCCTTGCAAAAGCCAGACTAAAAAAGGGCTTGACGCACAGAGAAGCGTCCGTGCTGCTGGCCTGTGAGATGCCGGATAAGATCCGGGAGATGTATGATCTGGCAAGGGAGATCAAGGAAGATTATTACGGGAATCGTATCGTGTTATTTGCGCCGCTGTATTTGTCCAATTATTGTGTGAATGGATGCGTTTACTGTCCATACCACAGCAAGAATAAACATATTGCAAGAAAGAAGCTGACCCAGGAGGATATTGTAAGAGAGGTTACCGCACTTCAGGATATGGGACACAAGCGTCTGGCGATCGAAGCCGGTGAAGATCCTGTGAATAATCCGATCGAATATATTCTGGAATGTATTAATACAATTTACAGTATCAAACATAAGAACGGCGCAATCCGCCGTGTCAATGTCAATATAGCAGCGACAACAGTTGAGAATTATACGAAGTTAAAGGATGCAGGCATCGGAACCTATATCCTGTTTCAGGAGACTTATCATAAGGAAAGCTATCTGAAATTACATCCGACAGGTCCGAAGCATGATTACGATTACCACACCGAAGCCATGGATCGTGCCATGGAAGGCGGTATCGATGATGTAGGACTTGGTGTACTGTTCGGACTGGAAATGTACCGGTATGAATTTGCAGGTTTACTGATGCATGCAGAGCATCTGGAAGCGGTTCATGGGGTAGGTCCGCATACGATCAGTGTTCCGAGGATCAAACGTGCAGATGATATCGACCCGGATGTATTCGATAACGGAATCAGTGACGATACATTTGCAAAGATCTGCGCACTGATCCGTATCGCAGTACCATATACAGGAATGATCATATCTACCAGAGAGAGTCAGGCAGTTCGTGAGAAAGTGTTGCCGCTTGGTGTTTCACAGATCAGCGGAGGTTCAAGAACAAGTGTAGGTGGATATGATATCCCGGAGACATCAGAAGATATCACATCGGCACAGTTTGATGTCAGTGATACAAGAACGCTGGATCAGGTTGTGAACTGGCTGATGAAGATGGATTATATACCAAGCTTCTGTACAGCATGTTACAGAGCAGGAAGGACCGGAGACCGTTTTATGGCACTCTGTAAGAATATGCAGATCTTAAACTGCTGTCATCCAAATGCCCTTATGACGCTTAAGGAATATCTGGAAGACTATGCAAGCTCTGAGACGAAGCAGATCGGTCTGAAACTGATCGAACGTGAGCTTGCGCGGATTCCGAATGAGAAGGTCAGACAGATCACAGCGGATCATATACATGATATCGCAGAAGGTCAGAGAGACTTCCGTTTTTAACAGATGATCGAAATAAGAGCTCCATACAGATAAAAGAGATTGCAGATAAATGCTGAAGCAGACAGCGTATAACAACAGGGAGGGCAGCACATGGCAGGGTTAAATGAGACACCATCCGGAAATCGACTTCATATCGGAGTATTTGGAAAGACAAACAGTGGAAAATCATCCTTTATCAACCGGTTTTCCGGGCAGAATATATCAATTGTAGCAGATGTTGCAGGAACGACGACCGATCCTGTATATAAAGCGATGGAGGTCTATCCGCTCGGCCCTTGTACACTGATCGATACAGCAGGTTTTAATGATGAAACAGAACTGGGGGGGAAACGCTTAGAGAAGACAAAGCTTGCAGCGGAAAAAACAGATATAGCGATCATATTACTTACAGATACCGATATGGACGAGGAACTTCACTGGTATGAATATTTCAGAGAAAAGAAGACTTCTGTCATATGGGTAATCGGTAAGGCAGATATCCGGAATGATACAGAGAAGATAAATGAAAAGCTGTATCAACAGACGGGACAGCATGCAGTTATAGTCAGTGTCGCGACAGGAGCCGGTATGGATCAGGTAAGAAAAGAGCTTGTGCGGAACCTGCCGGAGCAATATGGTGCTTCTTCGATCCTCGGAGAGCTGGTAACAAAGAGAGATCTGGTTATGCTGGTTATGCCGCAGGATATTCAGGCACCGAAGGGCAGACTGATCCTGCCACAGGTGCAGACACTGAGAGAATTGTTAGATAAAAAATGTCTTGTTATGAGTGTGACAACAGATCAGTATGTAGAAGCTTTATCCCATCTGACGGAATCACCGAAGCTTATTATAACGGATTCTCAGGTATTTGCCTATGTCTATGAGCATAAGCCGGAAAACTCCATGCTGACATCCTTTTCTGTGTTATTTGCCGCATATAAGGGAGATATCGAATATTATATAGAGGGGGCAAATGCGATAGGAAAGCTGAATGGGGAATCCCATGTGCTGATTGCAGAGTGCTGTACACATGCACCGTTAAAAGAAGATATCGGACGGGAAAAGATTCCTAAGATGCTGCGGAAACGGTATGGAGAAACCATGAAGATCGATATAGTCAGCGGAACGGACTTCCCGGATGATCTGACAGGATATGATCTTATCATACAGTGCGGAGGCTGCATGTTTAACCGCAAATATATTATGTCCAGAACCGACCATGCGAAGGAACAGCAGAAACCGATGACCAATTACGGAGTAACTATCGCATATCTGACGGGGATACTTGATAAGGTTGTCGTACCTCGATTCTAAAAGAGAAATAAAATAGCAAATAAAACAGATTAGTTATAAAAAATAAGATGATAAAATACAGGAGAATAACCATGAAGCATTTAGTAAGGATTGCGTCTGTATCACCAAGAGTTCACCTTGGCAATGTTACAAAGAATTGCGAGGAGATCGAAACAGTCTATAGAACATATGCAGAACAGGTCGATGTTATTGTTACACCGGAGTTGTCGCTGACCGGATATACCTGCGGTGATCTGTTTGTGAATCGTCGTCTGATCGACAGAGCAGAAGAAGGACTGTTACAACTGGCGGAAATGACTGCAGAATACGGTAAAAAGGGTGCAGCACTTGTTGTCGGTGTGCCATATGAAGTAGACGGAGAATTATTTAACTGTGGAGCTTTTTTATGGAACGGGACAGTACTTGCGCTTACACCGAAGGTATATCTGCCGAATTACGGCGAGTTTTACGAGAAACGTTGGTTCAGTGGAAGGCGTGTAGAGAACCGGACAGTTGAGATGGCTGACGGTTCGGAAACCTTATTTGGCAATTCCATTCTGCTCGAGATGACAGATCCGAATCAGCAGGAGGAACATGTTACATTTGGTATGGAGATCTGCGAGGATCTCTGGACACCGATTGCGCCGGGAAGACTGTTGGCACTTCAGGGAGCAGAGATCTTGCTCAATCTGTCGGCATCCAATGAAGTGATCGGAAAGGAACAGTACAGAAGAACACTGACAGGAAGTATGTCATCCTCCTGTATCTGTGGATATGTCTATACATCGGCCGGAGCCTATGAATCAACCTCGGATCTGGTATTTTCCGGCCACAATCTGATGTATGAAAACGGAAAATTATTAGGCGAGATCAAGCCGTTTGAAGATGGTATACTGATCCGTGATTTTAATATGACAAAGATCCGCCATGATCGTCTGGCAAACAAATCCTTTGCGGAGTGCAAACGGAATTTTGATGCCGGAGAATACATGACGGTAACCTGCGAAAAAGTATTTGCAGAGAAAAAAGAAGTATGCGCAAGGGTGTCTATGACCCCATTTGTTCCGTCAAAGAACAGACTTGAACGATGTCGGTCGATTTTTGCGATGCAGGTTGCCGGTCTGCAGAGAAGGATAGAAGCCACGCATGCGTCCTGTATCGTTGTGGGTGTGTCGGGTGGACTGGATTCTACGTTGGCACTTCTGGTATCGGCACAGGCAGTAAAGAACCTCGGACTGCCGCCGGAGACAGTAACCGGTATCACGATGCCGGGATTTGGAACAACGAAACGGACAAAGAGCAATTCAACTACGCTTATGGAGCTGCTTGGATGTGACATCCGGGAGATCAGTATCGTAGATTCTGTCCGTCAGCATTTTGCAGATATCGGACAGGATGAAGCAGTACATGATATTACATATGAGAACTGTCAGGCGAGAGAGCGGACACAGATCCTGATGGATGTAGCGAATAAAGAGGGCGGATTTGTGATCGGAACCGGTGATTTGTCAGAACTTGCACTTGGCTGGTGTACCTATAACGGAGACCACATGAGCATGTATGCGGTGAATACCAGCATCCCGAAGACTCTGGTCCGGACTCTGGTAGATGAAGTTGGACATGATATGGATCGAAATGGATTCCCGGGAATCAAGGATGTGATTGAAGATATCATTGATACGCCTGTAAGCCCTGAACTGCTTCCGCCGAATGCTGACGGAACGATCGCACAGAAGACAGAGGATACTGTCGGATCCTATATCCTGCATGATTTCTTCTTGTATTACACATTGCGTTATGGCATGGAGCCGGAAGAGGTCTATGACCTTTGTAAAGAAGCGGTAAGACAGAGTGTAGAAGCTTTGCAAGATGGGGAAACAGAAGCATATACATTTACAGATGAAGAGATAAAGAAATGGCAGAAGGTATTCTATACCAGATTCTTCCGTCAGCAGTTCAAGCGTAACTGTATGCCGGATGGCGTAAAGGTCGGTACGGTATCGGTAAGCCCAAGAGGGGATCTGAGACTGCCGTCCGAGATAGAATTTGAGGATTTCCTTACTTTTGAATAGAACCGGAATAGAGGCAAATATGAACCGTTACAAACGATAATTAAGATTATTAAAGATTGTTTCAGAGTTGAATTATGATATAGTAGATGGAAATTGCAACCTGAAACTGACCGTACATTCATAACAGGGATATGAATGTCGGTTCATAAAAAAGGAGAGAGATATGAAATTAGAATTACAGGGCATCAAAAAGAGCTTTGATGGCACAGAGATCCTGCATGGGATCAACTTCTCGGTAGAGGGTGGAAGCGCACTCGGACTGCTGGGAAGAAATGGTGCGGGCAAGACCACAACGATCCGGATCATCATGGATGTTTTCCATGCGGATGAGGGGCGGGTCTTATTAGATGGAGAACCCTTTGTCTATCAGCCGGAGCAGGTCGGATACCTGCCGGAGGAACGTGGCTTATACCCGAAACGTCTGATCAGTGAGCAGTTAGTATATCTGGCAAAGCTTCGTGGGATGAATAAGAAGCAGGCGGAAGAGAATATGAGGAAATGGCTGACCCGTCTGGATGTGATCCAGTACGAGAACCGGAAGCTGGATACGTTATCGAAAGGTAATCAGCAGAAGGTACAGCTTGCGGCAACATTGGTAGCAGATCCTGACATCGTGATCTTAGATGAGCCATTTTCCGGTCTGGATCCCGTGAATTCACAGATCTTAAAGGATGTTATAAATGAACTGATCGCAGATGGAAAGATCGTTATCTTCTCCAGTCACCAGATGAGCTATGTGGAAGAATTCTGTGAAGATATCGTAGTGATCAATCATGGTGAAGTGGCACTGGCAGGGAACCTTGACAAGATTAAGGAAGAATACGGAGAAGGTCACAAAGCAGTTGCGGCAGTCGGAATGGAATCGGAAGAACTGGAACAAGTTCTTCGTGATAAGTTTGCAGATCAGGTACAGGTGATCAGTCATAACAAGCATCATGTTGTGATACAGATCCTGTCGGAACAGGATGAATGGCAGGTGCTCTCCCGTTTTAAAGAGCTGGGAATCAGGCTTAGAAGTTATGGTGTCTATGAGCCTTCCCTGAATGATATATTTGTATCGGCAGTCGGAGATGAGGAGACACCGGAAGAAATAAAAGAAAAAAATAATATCGGAACTTCTTTTTCTGAATTTGAACCAAAGCAGAAAAAGGGTCTGTTTGGAAAGAGAGGTTAAGATATATGAAAAAGATTGGTACAATATTAAAGTTTGAACTGGGTAATTATTTTGGCAGTAAATCCTATCTGATTTCAACGTTCTTACTGGCACTTCTTTGTGTAGGCATCATGTTCGCACCGAGAATTAAGGAATCATTTACAAGTGGAAGCCCTTCATCTGATAAAGAGACAGATGCAGAGGACGAATCGGATCAGGAGAATGAATCCGTATATGCATACTATGATGCATCCGGTATTATGGATGAAGGTTTGCTGGCGCAGGTATATCCGGATGTTAAGCTGCAGAAATGTAAGGATGCAGCAGAAGTAGAGTCGCTGGTTAAAAGTGAAGATGCGGAACTTGGTTATGTAGTTTATAGTACGTCAGAATATACATATTATGTTTATAACAAAGGCGTGTTTGATGATTACACCGGTGCCTTTGACAGTTATCTGTCCATGCTTGCCAAGAAACAGTACAGTGAAGCACATGATCTGGATTTTGATGAACTTATGAGTCTTGATTATGCAGATATCCAGGCAAAAGAAGTTATCCTCGGTAAGGACAGCACAAGCAATTATTGGTATTGTTATATTCTGGTTATCGTGATCTTCATGCTGATCGTTATGTATGGAATGTCGATTGCAACCGGTGTGGCAAATGAAAAGAGCAACCGCTCGATCGAGATTCTGGTAACGACAACGAACTCCAGAGATATCTTATTCGGAAAGGTATTTGCCGGAACAGTTGCTACGTTCTTTCAGGTAGGGCTTATCATGGCAGCCCTGCTGATCTCATATAACTTTAATAAGGAATACTGGGGCGGATTTATGGGGGCCGTATTAAATATCCCATCTGATGTTCTGATCGCATTTGCGGTATTCGGTCTTGGTGGATTCCTGTTCTATGCATTTATGTATGGGGCACTGGGAGCACTGGTATCTAAGATCGAGGATCTGAACAAATCAGCCGGTACGGCGCAGATGATTGTAATGATCGTATATTTCGTTGTACTTATGAACCTGACAAATGTCGATGGCCTGGTTATCAAGATTTGCTCTTATCTTCCAATCAGTTCTTACAGTGCAATGTTTGCAAGAGTTGCGATGGGAGATGTAGCAACATGGGAAGTTGTTATATCAGCAATAATTTTATATATATCGGTGATCGGTATGGGTGTTCTGGGAGGTAAGATCTTCCGTAATTCAACACTCCGATATGGTAATCCGATTAAGCTTTCCGGAGCTGTAAAGGAATTAAGACATAAAAAATAAACTCGGTAAAATGACGAAAAATAAATGGATGATAGGGGCTTTTAATATAAAAATGCAGAAATTATATTCGACATCTTTACATTAGAAGCCCACTGTGGCATAATCACTGTTGAGAAAAACGAACGCAGTTGGTACGTTTGTGGGGTGACAGGATATTATAAAAGGTTTGATAACCTAGATTCTATTGATACAGCAGGATGTTAACTGTATTATCTGTTGCCACTGTTTTATAAAAACAGTATCCCGTGTTATTTATTTTAAATAGAAAGGTCAGAGTCCCATAATGAAAGTGATAGATTTTCATTCTCATATTCTTCCCGGTATAGATGATGGAAGTAAGAATGTAGAGACATCGATAGAGATGCTTCGCCGAAGTAAGGCAGCGGGTGTTGACATCATGATCGCAACGCCACATTTTTATGCAGATTGTGACCGTATCGAACGATTTACAGAGAAAAGGCTCGGAGCATATCAGAAGATAGAAGATCAATTGGGTAAAGACACTCCACAGATCTTACTGGGTGCGGAGGTCGCCTTTTTTGAGGGAATGGATCAGGCCGAGAAGATAGATCGGTTGACAATTAACGGTTCGAGGATTATGTTATTAGAGATGCCTTTCCGAATGTGGAGACAGAAGGATATAGATCAGGTAAGAAATCTGATCGAGGAGAGAAAGTTTTCGCTGATCATTGCGCATCTGGAACGTTTTATGAAAACGGCAGGAAATAAAGAATACATAGAAGAACTGATGTCACTTCCGGTAACGATACAGATCAATGCAGAGAGCTTATCGGACTGGAAACAGTCACATACGTTGATAAAGATGTTCAAAAGAGGACAGGCACATATTTTAGGAAGTGATTGCCACGGAATTCATCATCGTCCGCCGAATCTGATGGAGGGACGACAGATCTTGGGAAAAAAAGCAGGCGAAGCCTGTATCAGACGCTTGGATGAATATGGAGTGGATTTGCTACAGCAGATCAAGAATGATAAAATGCAGGAATAACAGCCGAAGGATAAGATTTCAGGTGACAGAGTAATACGGAGGATATCGATTATGTCGAAAAAAGTTGCAATTATAATAAGTGTAGTTTTATTTATGATACTTATTGCATTGATTATATGTGAAAAAGCATTTCCGACAGGTGGATCTGATCTGATAAGCAGTCTGTTTTAAGGGTGGTTTGAGATGTCACGAGTGATTCACAGCAGACAGGAAAAAAGAAAATTATATAAAAAACTGATGATTACCATAGTGGCTGTTGCAGCATTCTGTATCGTATTGGCGATGGTATTTCGTGTAATTGACAGACAGAAGCTTCGGGCACAGCAGGCATATGAAACGGAGCTTGGAGTGGTCACGCTAAATGGTAAGAAATATGTTCCGAAGAAGAATATAGAGACATACCTGTTTATGGGTATAGATTCATATGATAAAGTAGAAAAGGTGACGGATTATGACGGAGGACATCAGAATGATGTACTGATCCTTATGGTTCGTGATATCAGTGCGGGAACATTTAAGACAATGGCGATTAATCGTAATACGATCACAAATGTAAAATCGCTTGATCTGGATAATTCTTATCTCGGAGAAACGGAGATGCAGATTGCATTGGCGCATTCCAGTGGCGACGGACTGGAAGCCAGTTGTGAGAATACGGTAGATGCTGTATCCGAATATCTGCACGGACAGGAAATTGATGGATATGCAGCGGTCAATATGGGTGCTATCGGTACGATCAATCATATGGCCGGTGGAGTAACGGTTACGATCGAAGATGATTTTTCCGAGATCGATCCGGATCTTAAGCAAGGTGAAACAATCTGTCTGACTGATAAACAGGCGGAAGAATTTATTCATGACAGATGGGGCGTTGCTGATGAGACAAATGAGAATCGTATGCATAGACAAGCTGTATATATGACTGAATTAAAAAGGCTCATCAAAGAAAAGTGTCAGCAGAGCAGTACCTATCCGCTAGACCTGTATGAGTCCGTTCAGGACTATATGGTTACCAGCATCAATAAAAGTAAATTTAGCAAGCTTGCGCTTCTGGTTGCAAAGGAAAAGGATGAGGGAGAAGTTTCCGTTGATGGTACAGTTGGAACGGATGAACTTGGATATGCCACATTTGAGCCGAACGAACAGAGCCTGGAAGCGGCAATAGCAGAATTGTTTTACGAAGAATACGAAGAATAAAAAGTAGTTTTACTTTTTACGGAGGAGAATATGAGTACAGAGAACAAGAGAGTATCGGAATCGGATACAGCAAAAGAAGAAAAAAACAACTATATCAGAGTTGTTCAGGCGGAAGAAGACGATAAAGAGATCGATCTGGTCGATCTTGGATATGCATTGATGGATAAGCTCCATTTTATCGTTCTCTCATTTCTGCTCGGAGCAGTTTTGTTAAATGCATGTGCTTATTTTCTGATCAAACCGACATATCAGTCTACAGCAAAGTTGTATGTTGTATCAGCGTCAGAGGATTCTGTTGTTAATCTGTCTGATTTGAATATTGGTACATCTCTTACAAAAGACTACGAAGACCTGATGCTCAGTTATCCGTTATTAGAGCAGGTAATTGCAAAGCTGGATCTTAGTTATGATTATGAACAGCTTGCAGATATGATCACATTAGAGAACCCAACGGATACCCGTGTATTGAAGATTACAGTTACCAGTACAGATCCTGAAGAAGCAATGAACATTGCAAATACACTTGCGGAAATTTCGGTTAAGTATCTGCCTGAGACTATGAGTACCAATGCACCTAATATTGCACAGGTTGCACGAATACCGGATGAGAAAGCAGGACCGAGTTACCTGAAATTCACATTGATCGGAGCTTTGCTCGGAGCATTCCTATATTGTCTGGTTATCATTATCAGATATCTGTTAGATGATACGATCCATACCGCTTCAGATATGGAGAAGTATTTTGGAATCGTTCCGCTGACCTCCATTCCTGAGAGTGATCAGTTCAATCAGGGAGATTCAGCAACAGATAAAGATAAGGCAAAATCCGGTCTGAAAGGAAGAAGCAAATGAAAAAACTCAGTATAGATTTTAATGAAATGCCATATGCAATAGAAGAAGCAATGAACCGACTTAGAATTAATATCAAATTCTGTGGGAAGAATACTAAGAAGCTTCTGATCACAAGCAGTCTTCCGAATGAGGGAAAGAGCACAATCTCCATCAATCTCTGGAAGATGATGGCAGAGGCAGGATTCCCGACCGTATTCCTGGATGTGGATCTCAGAAAGTCTGTGATCAAAGGAAGACACAATATGAAGTCTGAGTCGGAGATCAAGGATCTCGGTTATTACCTGTCGGGACAGGCCGAGTATGAAGATGTTGTATATGAGACAAATATTCCGAATGCATATATTGTTCCGTGCTGCAACCTGTTAGAGAATCCATCTGCATTATTAGAGGATGCCCGGTTTGCGGAGCTTTTAGATAAGCTGGCAGAACAATACAGATATGTTATTATAGATTCACCGCCTCTTGGAAGTGTGGCAGATGCAGCACAGGTTGCATCCCTTTGTGATGGAGCCGTTTTGGTTGTCAGAAGCGGCGAGACATCAAGAAATGTGATCCGCCAGTCCATGCAGCAGTTAGAGCAGGTGAATTGCAGATTATTGGGTGTTATACTAAACCGTGTTGAGGCATCGGGAAGAGCATATAAGAGTTATTACGGAAAGTATGGCAAGGATTATGGCTATGGCTACGGTTATGGCGAAAAAAAATATTCCGGTAAAAAGGAAAAATAAAATGAAAAGCTTGGGTGAATCAACTGGTACGTGGCATACAGTTGTTTTATCATATATGTGTTTGATTCCAACAAAGGATAGTATTTATCAACAATGGGAGAAAACACCTTTATCCAAAATGTGGTAGGAAGGAGAGATAAAACATGAAGAATTTAAAGAAACTGATCGCTATTATCATGGTGATCGCTCTGATGATTCCTTGTACAGCAATGGCTGCAACAGAGTCTCCTAGTAAGGCTTCTTTAAAGGGCAATACAACAATTGTTCTTTCAAAGAAATCCTTTACATTTAATAATAAGTCACAGAAGCCTAGTGTTAAAACAGTGACTTATAAGAACGCAGATGGCAAGACTGTAACATTAAAGGAAGGTACTGATTATACAGTTTCTTTCTCTAAGAAGAGTACAAAGAACGCAGGTACTTATAAAGTAACTATTAAAGGTACAGGTAAGTACAGCGGATCTGTAACATCTTCTTATACAATCAAGAAAGCAAAGCAAAAGAATGTAAAGGTTACAAACAAGTATAAGGCAACAAAGGCTAAGACTTTCAAGAAGAAAGGCAAATCTTACACATTCAAAGCAACAGGTGTAAAGGGAAAGGCTAAAGTTACTTATACAGCAAGCAGCAAGAAGATCAAGGTTAAGAATGGCAAGATTACATTATCAAAGGGTATCAAGAAAGGTACTTATAAGGTAACAGTTAAGGTTGCTAAGACTAAGAACTACTCAGCTTATACAAAGACAGTAACAATCAAGGTTAAATAATTTATTTAATCAAAAAAATGCTATAGCATGGGACATCCGGGCCACGAGGGTGTCCTTTTTTGTTGTTTTGATTTACATTCGGACTGAAATGTTGTATATATAGAGAGACTTATAGATAAAAATTATCAATAAGACGACAGGAGATATACATGAGTAAATACAAAGTAATTGCATTCGATATGGATGGGACATTGCTGAATTCACGGAAACAGATATCAGAACATACTTTGGAAGCAATCAATCATGCATTTGATGCAGGAAAGGAAGTGATCCTTTCGACCGGAAGATGTGTGGCAGAGCTTCGGGAATATTTTAAGCGGATTCCGAGGCTGCGTTATGTTGTCTGCTCCAGCGGCGCGATCCTGTATGATGTAAAAGAGGAAAAGATCCTGTATTCGAATTCAATCTCTATTGAACTGGCAGAAAAGATTCTGGCAGAAAGTAAAAAAGAAGATCTTATGGTGCATCTGCTTGCAATCGAATCCATAGTGCAGAAAAAGGACATACCCCAGATGGAACGCTTTGGGATGGGCGTCTATCGGCCAATGTATGAGAAGGTTACAACACAGGTCGATGATATCTATGAATATTATAAGGAACATCCATTTGAGGTCCCGAAGCTGAATCTGTATCATGCGACAACAGAAGGCAGGGAGAAAACCAGAAAGAGACTTGCCGGACTGGATCTTGTTCTTGCGGATGCAGAGAAGACCGCTTTGGAATGTTCGGCGACAGGAGTTACCAAAGGAACCGGGCTGCTTCGGCTGTGTGAGCACCTGGGTGTTGAACCTGAAGAGACGATCGCGGTCGGTGATGCAGACAACGATCTGAATATATTGGAAACTGCAGGATTAGCGATTGCGGTCGGAAATGCAAATGAACATGTAAAAGCAGTTGCTGCGGTTGTTGTCAATGACTGTGACCATGATGGATGTGCAGAAGCAATTGATAAATATTTATTATAAAGAGTTAAGAGGCGATACAAATGACGATCAAAGATTTGAAAGAGGGACAGTCCGCAACCATCTGTACAGTTGGCGGTGATGGAGCACTGAGACAGCATTTCCTTGACATGGGCGTGATACCCGGTATTGAGGTTAAACTGATCAAATATGCACCAATGGGCGATCCTCTTGAAATTCGTATTCATGATTATGAACTGACGCTCCGACTGGCGGATGCTGAGCAGATCGAGGTATCAGATAAAAAATCAGATGAAGACGAACATAGGAAAGATAACAAAAAGGATAAAGCTTTAGTAGAGCATCCGGGACTTGGCGAAGGCGGAAAATATCATGTGAAAGCAGATGAACATCCGCTGCCGAAGGATGAGATCCTGACCTTTGCTCTGGTTGGTAACCAGAACTGTGGCAAGACGACATTATTTAACCAGTTGACAGGCTCGAATCAGCATGTAGGTAATTTCCCCGGAGTAACGGTTGATCGGAAAGAGGGAATGATCAAAGGATATCCGGACACAAGAGTAACTGACCTTCCGGGTGTATATTCTCTCTCGCCGTACAGCAGCGAAGAAATTGTAACCAGACAGTTTGTATTCGATGAAAAACCAAAGGGCATAATCAATATCGTGGATGCAACCAATATTGAGAGAAATCTCTATCTGACGATGCAACTGATGGAGCTTGATATACCGATGGTGCTGGCACTGAATATGATGGATGAAGTTCGTGAGAACGGAGGATCAATCCGTATTAACCAGCTGGAAAGTATGCTTGGAATTCCGGTTATTCCAATCTCTGCGATCAAGAATCAGGGTGTAGATGAATTGATCGAACATGCAGTTCATGTCGCCAGATATCAGGAGAGACCGGGCAGACAGGATTTCTGTGATCCGGAAGATCATGGTGGTTCGGTGCACCGGTGCCTGCATGGAATCATGCATCTGATCGAAGACCATGCAGAGAATGCGGGAATCCCGGTTCGTTTTGCTGCGGCGAAGGTGGCAGAAGGGGATGCAGAGATGGAAAAATCTCTGCATCTTGAACAGAATGAGACAGAGATGATAGAACACATTGTAAGCCAGATGGAAGAAGAACGTGGAATTGATCGTGCAGCAGCAATTGCAGACATGCGGTTCGATTTTATACAGCGGATCTGCAAACAAACGGTTGTCAAACCGGCAGAGAGTAAGGAACGTATCAGAAGCCGGAGGATCGATGCGGTTCTTACGGGAAAGTATACCGCGATACCGACCTTTATATTGATCATGGGAGCGGTCTTCTTTCTGACCTTTAATGTGATCGGAGCGGTACTTCAGAATCTGCTGGGGAAAGGGATTGATTATCTGACAGCGCAGATGGATCAGCTTCTGACTGCATGGTCGGTGAACACGGTGCTTCATTCACTTGTGATCGATGGTATCTTTAAGGGAGTTGGAAGTGTGCTGAGTTTTCTTCCGATCATAGTGGTGCTGTTCTTATTTCTTTCGTTATTGGAAGACAGTGGATATATGGCTCGTGTTGCTTTCGTCATGGACAAACCACTCAGAAAGATTGGGTTATCCGGAAGAAGTATTGTGCCGATGCTGGTTGGCTTCGGCTGTACGGTTCCCGGCATTATGGCGAGCCGTACCCTTCCGTCGGAGCGTGATCGTAAGATGACGATCCTGTTGACCCCATTTATGAGCTGTTCTGCAAAGCTTCCGATCTATGCATTCTTTGCAACAGCGTTTTTCCCAAAGTATAAAGCACTTGTTATGGTCGGGTTGTATGTTGTGGGAATACTGATAGGAATCCTTGTGGCGCTTATTATCAGAAAGACATTATTCAAGGGTGAGGCAGTTCCGTTTGTTATGGAGCTTCCAAACTACAGAATGCCGGCATTGAAAAATGTATTGCAGTTATTATGGGAAAAGGCAAAGGATTTCTTACAGCGGGCATTTACGGTTATCTTTGTGGCAACGATCGTGATCTGGTTCTTACAGAGCTTTGATCTGCACTTTAACCTGACGGCAGATTCACAGAACAGTATCCTTGCAGTTGTCGCAGGATTGATCGCACCGGTATTTGCACCGCTTGGTTTCGGAGACTGGCGGATATCGACGGCACTGATATCCGGATTTATGGCCAAGGAGAGTGTAGTATCAACATTGTCTGTGCTGACCGGAAGCATGGATGTTATCCATAAGATCCTGACACCGGCATCCGCTCTGTCATTGTTGATATTCTGTCTGCTGTATACTCCATGTGTAGCAGCCGTTTCTTCCGTAAAACGGGAACTTGGAAGCAAATGGGCACTGGTAGTTGTGGTCGGACAGTGTGTTGTTGCATGGATCATGGCGGCACTTGTCTATGCAATCTGTCTGTGTTTCTAAAACAAATATAAATTATAAAATACAGGCGTGATGATTATAAAAAAAATGTAAAAAAGTCATATCCGGTAAAGATTTTCTTTACTTTTTGATTAGGGATGGCTATAATACAAATTGACTGTGGAAGTTGGTAGTACAAACTAACCTCCATAGAATAATACTTAGAAAGAAAAGAGGATTTGTGTACAATGAAAAATATTGATTTAAGCAAGTATGGCATTACTGGAACTACAGAGATCGTTTACAACCCTTCATATGAAACACTTTTCGAGGAAGAGACTAAATCTACTCTTGAAGGATATGAAAAAGGACAGGAAACAGAGCTTGGCGCTGTTAATGTAATGACAGGTATTTATACAGGACGTTCACCTAAAGATAAGTATATTGTTGTTGATGAGAATTCAAAGGGCACTGTATGGTGGACAACAGATGGTTACAAGAACGATAATCATCCAATGACAGAAGAGACATGGGCATCCGTTAAGGATATTGCAAAGAAGGAACTTTCAAATAAGAAATTATTTGTAGTTGATGCTTTCTGTGGAGCAAACGCTGATACTCGTATGGCTATTCGTTTTATCGTAGAAGTAGCTTGGCAGGCACATTTCGTAACAAATATGTTCATCAAGCCAACTGCTGAAGAACTTGAGAACTTCGAGCCGGATTTCGTTGTTTACAACGCATCAAAGGCTAAAGTAGAAAACTATAAAGAACTTGGTCTTAACTCAGAGACATGTGTAGCATTCAACATCACAAGCCATGAGCAGGTTATCATCAATACATGGTACGGCGGAGAGATGAAGAAGGGTATGTTCTCAATGATGAACTACTACCTTCCACTTAAGGGAATGGCAGCTATGCACTGTTCAGCAAACACAGATATGAACGGTGAGAACACAGCTATCTTCTTCGGTCTTTCAGGAACAGGTAAGACAACACTTTCAACAGATCCTAAGCGTCTCCTGATCGGTGATGATGAGCACGGCTGGGATGACAACGGCGTATTCAACTTCGAAGGTGGCTGCTACGCAAAGGTTATCGACCTTGATAAGGATTCAGAGCCAGATATCTATAATGCGATCAGAAGAGATGCTCTTCTTGAGAACGTAACAGTAGATGCAAATGGTAAGATCGACTTCACAGATAAGAGCGTTACAGAGAATACTCGTGTATCTTATCCAATCGATCATATTAAGAACATCGTTCGTCCTATTTCATCAGCTCCTGCAGCAAAGAATGTTATCTTCCTTTCAGCAGATGCATTCGGAGTACTTCCTCCAGTATCTATTTTGACACCAGAGCAGACACAGTACTACTTCCTGTCAGGCTTCACAGCTAAGCTTGCCGGTACAGAGCGTGGAATCACAGAGCCGACACCTACATTCTCAGCATGTTTCGGACAGGCATTCCTTGAGTTACATCCTACAAAGTATGCTGAAGAGCTTGTTAAGAAGATGGAGAAGAGCGGAGCTAAGGCTTATCTTGTAAATACAGGATGGAACGGAACAGGCAAGCGTATCTCAATCAAGGATACAAGAGGTATCATCGATGCTATCCTTAGCGGTGCTATCCTTTCAGCTCCTACAAAGAAGATCCCTTACTTCAACTTTGAAGTACCTACAGAGCTTCCGGGTGTTGATCCGGCAATCCTTGATCCTCGTGACACATATGCAGATGCTTCTGCATGGGAGACAAAGGCATTAGATCTTGCTGACAGATTCATCAAGAACTTTGCTAAGTACGAGAGCAACGAAGCCGGTAAGGCATTAGTTGCAGCAGGTCCTCAGAAATAATATCTGAATGATCAGAATACAATATATGTTCGTGAGATACACCTGAGACATTATAACGTCAGGATATACTTCGGACAAAGAAGAACCGGGTGTGGGTTTCACATCCGGTTTTTCTTTGAAGCAGGGCATATCGTTCTTGCTAACTATATTGTGTCTGATATTATTTGAAGAAGAACGGAGAGTTGATTGAGATGAAAGTTGGGCAGAACAGACAGGCGGAACGGCAGATGTCGGAAGCGTTTATTACCAGTGTGTTTCTGGCGTTATCCGGTGGATTTCAGGATGCCTATACATATTTTACAAGAGATGAAGTGTTTTCGAATGCGCAGACAGGAAATGTAGTGCTGATGAGTCAGCATTTTATGATGGGTGAATGGCAGGCAGGACTTCGTTATCTGTATCCATTGTTTGCATTTGCATTTGGGGTGTTCTTTGCAGAACAGGTACAGGGACGGTTCAAATACGCAAAGAAGCTTCATTGGAGACAATCCATTTTATTGATGGAGATTTTAATTTTGTTTTTTGTTGGATTTTTAACAGAAGGATGGAACATGCTGGCAACGGTATTAGTATCTTTTTCCTGTGCAATGCAGGTTCAGACATTCCGAAAAGTCAACGGACATTCTTATGCGAGTACGATGTGTATCGGAAATCTCAGAAGTGGTACAGCAGCCTTATCTGTATATTTAAGAGAAAAGAAGCCGGAGCAGTTAGAAATGTCACTATATTATTTCGGTGTGATCCTGTTCTTTGCGGTCGGAGCCGGAATCGGAGGTGTTTTGTCGGTACATCTGGGCTTCCGTGCTATCTGGGTATCCAGCGGATTGCTTCTTATCAGTTTCCTTCTGATGTTTAAGGATCGTCTTGAAAAAGATGTGCATGAGCTGGAGGGTGATCTGGAAGAAGATATTCAGAAACTTGGAACACAGCTCCGCGAAGAAATTAAGAAATAGATAAGAATAAAATAAAGAATATTCATTTTGTTATATTTATGAGATAATAAACGTGAAATTATTCGTTCTCAAGTGTGTTGATTATGTGGCATGCAGTAAGTATAGGATATGCAGAAAGAAATCTACAGAAAGTGAGGTGGCAACTATGCTTCAACAACAGAAGAAACAAATATGTGTGATATATTGTATCATATTGATATTAGCTGCCACCGTTTTTGGCATAGGTGATATAGAAAGTTCCAGAATGGAGCGGGGGTTTGAACAGAATAAATCTGTGCTTCGTGAAGTCCGGACGACATCAATTAATGAAATAGGAATACTTCCGACAGGAAGCGTTCTTCGTACAGTGTTTGAAACGCAGAGCCTGAAATCATTTCAATCAGAGAAAACAGTTGATCTGTGGATCCTGGTTTTACCGTTTCTGTTTACCTTATCCGGGTTCGTTTGTGATACCAGAAAATGGTGGGTGAAGATTGGCACACTGGTGCATGCATCTCAATGGTATCGAAGGCTTGAGTATATACATAAAAAGGACGGAAAGAAACTCCTGACTTCTTACATTTGAAAACCGAATATGTAAGAAGAAAAGGAGAATAATAAAATGGGTATGGATATATTTGCTATTGTTTTTGGCGTTGTTGCAATCGGTCTCGGAGGATTCTTTTTCATTAATGAGACATTTATTAAAAAAGAATCGGATAGCGATAAGATATCTGCAGATGCAGAGAAGAACAGCAGAGAATCATAAGCAGTATACTATTATATGGGATATTATAAGAAACAATAGCTGAGACAAAAAGCTGTCGGAATTGGTCATTTATTAACCGGTTTTGCCTGATATAATGCAGGTGAAAAGGGAGATATATGATGGATTCCGGCAGCTTTTTTCACGTATGCAGTTATTTGCCGTAATTAACGCATTCCTGATATAAAATACTGGATTTTCTGTTTACAATATGTTAAATATTTGTCACATATACTTAAAAATCAACAAAAATCAGGATGGGAGATAAAGTATAGATTCGTCTGTTCAGAATGAACGATATATAAAGAAGAAAGTAAGGGATAAAATGGCAGGAACGATAGATATAAAGCCGGCGACCAAGCTGCGGTTGGCACTGGATGAATCGGCTTTTTTGGTATCGATTCCACTGGTAGACGGAAAGGCATACGTACCGGACGAGAATCAGAAAATATTATTTCAGTATGGAGCAGGAGAAGAGACACAGGTTCTGGCAGGATATGTGGATGATTTGTTTCCGGGGTGACCGCACTTCCTGAAGTGCTTCAGTGGTGTGCGGCATCCGATAAGGTGAAATCAAACACGTTGGCATTTTCAACGATTCGATATGGTGTTACTGATTTTGCCGGATTTATACAAATTTGTCATGGCGTTCCACGTATCGCAATTCCACTTTCGGCAATCCTTTTGCCAACGCTGATCTCATTTCCATATCCGATACATGGAATTGATACTCCATTTTTCAGTTCAAATGTGTCGGATAATTTATTCATTTGACGATCCTCCTTGTCTTTGATAATTAAATGATAGTTCTTGGAGTTCACTCTGTGTCAAGCTTTTTTTCAGAGATTAAAAAATTTGTAAAAATTATGCGAATGTACGAAAAGAAATACAATAAAAATGATAAGGATTGTTGAATTATAAAAAAAGATTCTGTATAATACCATTAGAGTGTATTATATATTCACATAATATAAAATTGAAAGGAGAAAAATTATTATGTTACAGAACCAGGAATGGGATTCATTCACAGGTAGACTCTGGAAAGAAGAATGTAATGTCAGAGACTTCATCCAGAACAACTACACAATGTACGACGGAGACGAGAGCTTCCTTGCCGGACCAACAGATGCTACTAACAAGCTCTGGGACAAGCTTCAGGCTCTTCAGAAAGCAGAAAGAGATAACGGCGGTGTATTAAAGGAGGATGCTGATGTTGTATCAAGCATCACAGCATACGGCCCTGGATATATTGATCCTGAGACAAAGGACCTTGAGCAGGTTGTTGGTCTTCAGACAGATGAACCACTTAAGAGAGCATTCATGCCTTATGGTGGTATTAAGATGGCTGAGGAAGCTCTTGAGATGTATGGTTACAAGCCAAACGAGAACTTCCATAAGATCTTTACAGAGTATCACAAGACACATAACCAGGCAGTATTTGATGCCTATACACCAGAGATGAAAGCTGCACGTCATACACATATCGTAACAGGTCTTCCTGATACTTATGGACGTGGACGTATCGTAGGTGACTACAGAAGAGTTGCTCTTTACGGTATCGATCAGCTGATCGCTTGGAAAGAGGAAGACAAGGCAAACTGTGGCGATGGTAATATGTTTGATGATGTTATCCGTCAGAGAGAAGAGCTTGCAGAGCAGATCAGACGTCTGCAGGAGATGAAGGTTATGGCTCAGTCATATGGTTATGATATTTCTAAGCCTGCTTCAAACGCTAAGGAAGCTGTTCAGTGGTTATACTTCGGATACCTTTCAGCTATCAAGACTCAGAATGGTGCTGCTATGTCAGTAGGACGTGTATCAACATTCCTTGATATTTATATTGAGAGAGATATTAAGGCCGGAAAGCTTACAGAGGCTGAGGCTCAGGAGCTTATCGATCATTTCACAATGAAACTTCGTATGGTTAAGTTCGCAAGAATTAAGTCATACAACGAACTGTTCTCAGGTGACCCTGTATGGGCTACACTTGAAGTTGGTGGTATCGGTGTTGACGGACGTTCAATGGTTACAAAGAACGACTACAGATTCCTTCATACTCTTGAGAACATGGGACCGGCTCCAGAACCAAACCTTACAGTTCTTTATTCTTCAGCTCTTCAGGATACATTCAAGAAGTATGCTGCTAAGATCTCAGTAAGAACAAGCTCTATCCAGTACGAGAATGATGATGTTATGAAGCCTATCTGGGGTGATGACTATTCAATCTGCTGCTGTGTATCAGCTACACAGACAGGTAAAGAGATGCAGTTCTTCGGAGCTCGTGCAAACCTTGCTAAGTGTCTCCTTTACGCTATCAACGGTGGTAAAGATGAGAAGTTCTTAGACAAGAAGACAGGCAAGCCAATGCAGGTTGGTCCTGAGTATGCTCCAATTACTGCAGAGTATCTTGACTATGATGAAGTTCTTGCTAAGTACAAGAAGATGCTTGATTGGTTAGCAGGACTTTATGTAAATATCCTGAACCTGATTCAGTACATGCATGATAAGTATTACTATGAGTCAGCAGAGATGGCACTTATCGATACAGATGTACGTCGTACATTTGCAACAGGTATTGCCGGATTCTCACACGTAATCGACTCACTGTCAGCTATCAAGTATGCTAAGGTTAAGGTTATTCGTAACGCAGAAACAGGTCTTGCAGAAGACTTTGAGATCGAGGGAGAATTCCCTAAATATGGTAATGATGATGACAGAGCTGATAACATCGGTGTATGGCTTCTTCATGAGTTCCTTACAGACATCAAGAAGAGACACACATATCGTAATTCAGAGCCTACAACATCTATCCTGACAATTACATCAAACGTAGTATATGGTAAGTACACAGGTAACCTTCCGGATGGAAGACGTGCTTGGACACCATTCGCACCAGGTGCTAACCCAAGTTACGGTGCAGAGACATCAGGACTTCTTGCTTCACTGAACTCAGTAGCTAAGATTCCTTATGAGTGGTCATTAGATGGTATCTCAAATACTCAGACAATGAACCCATCAGCACTCGGACATGACGAGGAAGAAAGAGCTGAGAAGCTTGTAAGCGCTATGGACGGATACTTCGATCAGGGTGCTCACCACTTAAATGTAAACGTATTCGGTAAGGATAAGCTCCTTGATGCAATGGAGAATCCAGATAAGCCAGAGTACGCTAACTTCACAATCCGTGTATCAGGATATGCTGTTAAGTTTATCTCACTTACACGTGAGCAGCAGCTCGACGTTATCAACAGAACATTCCATGACTCACTGTAAATCTTACACAGTCTGAATGTTTTAACAGATAAGTAAAAGATTGGAGTCCCGGGGAGTCTATCTCCGGGACTTTTTTACAGCGTAAGGCGGATGGATTTTTATCCGTATATCATGTGCTTCGCACATTCTATGCATTTCGCAAAATCAGCATTCTTGCGAGCAAATAATTTTGCGTTCGTTATATCATGTGCTTCGCACATTCTATGCATTTCGCAAAATCAGCATTCTTGCGAGCAAATAATTTTGCGTTCGTTATATCATGTGCTTCGCACATTCTATGCATTTCGCAAAATCAGCATTCTTGCAAGCAAATAATTTTGCGTTCATTATATCATGTATGAAAATTGTGTATCAGAGAGAAAATAGAAAGAGGCTATGAAGCTGTGAGTGGTGGAAACAGATGCATAGTCGTGGTTGTTTAATGTGTATTTGTGTAAAATAATAGAAAGAACTTAGAGGTGGAACATGCCGGAAAAGAAACAGATTTTAGGATATATTCATTCAACAGAAAGCTTTGGAGCAGTCGATGGTCCGGGAATTCGATTTGTTGTATTTTTACAGGGATGCAAGATGAGATGCAAATATTGTCATAACCCAGAGACATGGAATCTTGTAACAGATTACAGCAGACTGTATGCTGACGATGTCAGCGATGATGAAAGAGAAGCACTTGAGAAAAAAATTGAAGAGAATACAAAACTGCTCAAAGATAAGGGTGTTAAGATCGAGGCCAGAACTCCGGAAGATCTGTTAAAGCAGGCACTTCGTTATAAGCCGTACTGGAAAGGTCAGGGTGGTATCACTGTAAGCGGTGGTGAAGCATTACTTCAGATGGATTTCCTGATCGAATTTTTCAAGCTGGCAAAGGCGCAGGGTATCCATACTACGATCGATACGGCCGGAAATCCATTTACCAGAGAAGAACCGTTCTTCTCAAAGTTCAATGAACTGATGAGCCTTACAGATCTTTTTCTACTTGATATCAAACAGATCCATGATGATAAGCATCGTGAATTAACAGGATTCTCAAATCAGAATATTCTGGAGCTTGCACAGTATCTGTCCAATCAGGGCAAGCATATGTGGATCAGACATGTACTTGTTCCGGGAATTACGACAGATGAGGATGATCTGAAGAAGACAAAAGAATTTATAGATACTCTTAAAACAGTGGATAAGGTAGAGGTACTTCCATATCATAAGCTGGGTATTCAGGAGTGGGAGAGACTTGGAATTCCTTATAAATTAGAGGGAATCGATCCTCCAACAGAGGAGCAGCAGAAGCTGGCAAAGAGCATTCTTGAAAAATAGGGAATGAACAAAAACATCACACGGACGGTATATATATCTTTATTACGCAGAACACTTTCGTTCTATCCTCATGTAACGGTACTAAGCTCCCGCTTAATAGCGGATCGCTAAGGACCGACATTCGGACAGGTCTGCTTCATAAAATATATATACCGTCCGTGTGATGTTTTATGTCACGAACTTATATAATAAGAATGCTCTTTGCAAGCATGTTTTTAGAGTAGGCGGAAGGTCGACTTTTGAGTGTCGATGATTCCGCCTTTTTTTAGTTTGCTGATTTCAGCGGACATGGCGGAGCGTTCTACACCGAGATAGTCTGCGAGTGCCTGACGATTGAAAGGAATAGTGAAGGTATCCGAATGATTCTGTTTTGCCTGGTCGGAGAGGTATGCCATTAATTTATCACGTGTTGTTTTCTCTGACATATAGCGTATTTTTTGGTTTAACGCAAGGTTTTTCCGGGCAATTTCGTGTAGCAGATTCCGAATCAGGGTGTTGTGAAAATCACAGGAATTCGAACAGGAGGTCAGAAGGTGGTGGCAGTCCAGAAGCAGAATATCACTGTCAGTCATGGCAAAGACGCTGATCGGTACAGTAGAAAGACCTGCGCAGGAGAAGGCTTCTGCAAACAGATCACCGGGTTGTAGATCTGTCATGACGCTTCGGTGCCCATAATAATCTTCACGGATCACTTGCGCTGTTCCGGTAAGAATGATTCCGATAAAGCGTGCCGGATCGCCCTCTACGAATATGGGATTCCCTTTTTTTACATGAATATGGTTTCCGTCCAGACATGTAAGCATAGCCGGCAGATCCTGTTCATCGATGCCGGTAAACAGGCGGCAGGCTGACAGGGTATCAATATAGGATGTAAGATCGTGTTTGTTCATAAAATTTCCATTTCCTTAAATGTTGTTTTGTTGGAAATCCAACATACATTTTGAAATAAGTATATTAGAATAAGCACATTAAATCAAGAACCTGATTGACAGTTAAGTGATGAAAGTAAGCTGCGATGTATAATGTCGATCAAAGAAGCGACAGATATAACAGCAAATATCATAGAATGATCAGGTATCGGGTATTCAGGAGGAAAAACGATGATTCGCAGGATTATAGAAATTAATGAAGAAAAGTGTAACGGCTGTGGGGCATGTGCATCGGCATGCCATGAGGGCGCAATCGGGATGGTGAATGGAAAGGCAAAGCTGCTTCGTGATGATTATTGTGACGGACTGGGAGACTGTCTTCCTACCTGTCCGACCGGAGCCATTACATTTGTTGAACGTGAAGCAGCGGACTATGATGAGGCAGCGGTATTGGCGGCAAAAGCTGAGAAGACAGTAAATGGAGCAGGCAGTCCGTCAGGAGAACCACTACCATGTGGTTGTCCGGGTACGGCTATGAAGACATTTAACAGAGACCGGTATGACAAAAAGACAAGAACTTTTGAAGCAGGGAGTAAGACTGTGCAAAATGGTGAAGTATCATCTGAGCTTGTACAGCAGTTAGCATCGATGATGGGACAGCAGGAGTCAGAGCTGCGCCAGTGGCCGGTACAGATCAAGCTTGTTCCGGTGACAGCCCCTTGGTTTGATGGAGCAAAGCTGCTTGTTGCGGCGGATTGTACAGCGTATGCATATGCGAATTTCCATCGGGAATTTATTAAGGAACATATCACTTTGGTTGGCTGTCCGAAGCTTGACATGGTAGATTATTCTGCAAAGCTGACAGAGATCATCCGGAATAATAATATCCGGAGCGTTACGGTTGTCAGAATGGAGGTCCCGTGTTGTGGTGGTATTGAGATGGCAGTAAAAAATGCTCTTCAGAATAGCGGCAAATTCCTTCCATGGAATGTGGTTACAATTTCAACGGATGGAAAGATTATGTAAGTAAAATAAATGTATATTGTATTACTGTTGTTCCTGTAAGATCATGTGGGATAGAGGATACAGATTTTGCAGGAAAATATGTCGGGGGATAGAAAAATAAAAGAGAAGAAGGCTTCGGGTGTCAGAAATTATAAGGTAAAGAGCGTGACCGGAAAATAATACTTGACATTTTGGTTAGAAGCGTCTAACATAACATGTGTTATGATGAATGATCAGGAAAACACAATAGAGAAAATCAAACAGACAGCATTAGACGAATTCTTCATACATGGCTATAATAAAGCAAGTCTTCGAATGATCTGCAGCCGGGCAGGAGTTACAACCGGTGCAATGTATTTTTATTTTAAGAATAAAGAAGCGTTGTTCCGGGAGATTTTTGAACCACTGGTTGTGCAGTATGAAGAATTGCTTGTCAGATATATGGAGTTAGAGCTTGCAGAGCCGGAGATTGGTACGCAGTTAGATGTTCAGATGATGCGATTTATTCTGGAACACCGAAAAGAAGCGGTGGTCATTCTGGAGAAGGCGCAAGGAAGCTGTTATGAAATGTACCGTTCCAAGGCAGAAGAACTGATGGAGCAGTCGATATATACATTTTATAAGAGCCGGATGGATTGCGAGCCGGATGAGAAGCTTGTAAAGATACTGGCCAAGATCCGTTTGGATGGATGTCTGGAGATTATTAAGGGAAATTACAGCATGGAAGATAGTTTGTATCTGGTTGAGAAGATCGGGATCTACTCGATGGGTGGAACAGATAAATTAATACAGAATCTAAGAGAGCCTCACAGCATGTAGCTGTGGGGCTCTTTTTATACAACATAACAAAAAATAACATTTGTTATGTAAATACAGAAAAGGAGAATAAGCTATGAGTGAAGAAAAAGTAATGCAGACAGGAAATCAGAATAAGACAAAGGTCAGTGTACAGGGTGTACCGGAGACAATGCTGCAGACTTTATTTGCAAGAGCAGCAGAATCCAGAAAAGAAAATCACAATATCTATGATAAGAAAGCGATCGAGATCGTATCCCGGTTAGATTATGATTTCTCAAAGGCGAAATCCGATAAGCTGATGAGTAGCGGTGTAATTGCAAGAACGATCGTACTGGATCGTCTGGTAAATGATTATCTGACCAAGCATCCGGATGCCATTGTTGTAAATATTGCCTGTGGACTGGATACCCGGTGTTACCGGATGAAGGGAAAATATCAACGTTGGTACAATATCGATCTTCCTGAGACCATGGATATCCGAAGTCGTTTTCTTGAGGAGAATGACCCTGTTTATCAGATCGCTAAGTCTGCAACAGATCCATCTTATACGTTGGATATCGAGTATCATGGAGAACCGGTTTTGGTGGTCATAGAAGGGCTTACGATGTATTTAACGGAGCAGGATGTGCGTAAGATGTTTGAGATTATTGATCAGACATTTACACAGGCAAAGGTTCTGGTTGAGGTAATGGCACCATTTGTTGTGAAGCATATGAAAGAGAAGTCCATAGAGGGAAGCCAGGCGAAATTCATCTGGGGTGTGAAAATCGGAAAAGCATTTCAGAGTGTTGCTCCTTCTTTCCGGAGCGAAAAAGATATCAGTCTTGTAGAAGGAATGAAGGAATTTGTTCCCGTATATAAGGTGCTTGGAAAGATTCCGGCTGTAAGGAATTTTTCAAACAAGATTCTGATACTGAATAAGCGATAAGAGTTGAATTTAACGGATTTGGTAAATTGCCGGCGTTTGTGATACGCATAGGTGTTGTCATACTGCCTTAAAAATAGTAAAATAAATTCAGATTTTGTCTGAATATTGGAGGTTTACTATGAATGAGACAGTTGTGATCAATGCATATATAGTCATATCAATTATTATTGCTGCTACAGATATATTATTAGCGGTAAAATCTTTTAAAAAGAATAAAACAACAGGTAGATTTCTGGGGTTTGCCTGTGTGGGTGCGGCTATTGTAGATATTAGTTATCTGATCAGTATCATAAGTGATTCCTATATGTGCATGGCGGCTATGTCGAGTATATATTTTATAAGTATAGATTTTATGCTTGTCTCTCTTTTAATTTTCACGGTTTATTTCACAAAAGGAAAGTTTTCCGAATATGGGAAATGGATGGTAACATTCTGCTTTTTATATTGTATATATGAATTGATCGTGTTTGCAGTTAATCCATTTATGGAAATTGCAATTGAATATAAACCACGGGATACGCTGATTGCAAAGTATAGCTATCAGATGAAACCCTTGTATGAGCTCCATCTGATATTTTCGTATGTAATGGTGTTATTGGTGGTAGGTTTATTGATTCGGAAAATTTGCAAGATTCCGCATGAATATCGTTGGCAGTATTTAAGTGTTATCATAGGAATTCTTATTATTGTAGGGTCAAATGCGATCTTTTTATTTTTACCGGGCGAATCTGTAGTGAATTTACTGGACTATTCGATCGGAGGATACAGTGTAGTATCATTTATTATTTATAGGAGTTGCTTTGATTATTCCACACATGGGATGTTGAATAAATTGAAGACAAGTATATTTGAAAATATAGGGCAGGGCATCGTTTTGTTTGACGATGACGAGCACCTAATTCTGCATAATGAAAGAGCTGATTTTTTCCTGGGAGAAAAACTGTTGACCGGATGTAAAGATCTTCAGAGTTTTCTGGATGTATATGGATTGTCGTTTGATCCGGAATCAGATGACGACAGCTTTTCTCTGCAATGCTATGTTAAGTTGGAAACGGAAGAAAAGACATTGCGATGCGATGTAAAGAAGCTTGAAAATAAAAAGGGCCATAAGATTGGTCAGATGTTTGTATTTACAGATATCGCACTTGAGACGGATATGCTTACGGGATTTCAGAAATGGGAAAATTTCAAACAGCTTGCATTGGAAAAAAATGATCATTTTACGTTCCCGGTAGGAATTGCTGTATGTGATATTAATAGTTTGTCTGTTATCAACAGCACACTTGGAAAAAAAGCAGGGGATCAGAAGATCCGGTTGTTGTCGGAAAATATGAGAACCTGTTTTCCTGAAAGGGCATATTATGTCAGAGGAACCGAGGCACATCTTATAGCATTGTGTAGCCGAAGCAGTGAAGATGAGATGGCAGTATGTGCCGGAAAACTTAAGGAGAAGTTCGACGGAAGTATTCAGTACGCAGTCAGTGTAGTAGAAGATGAGACACACAGTATAGTTGAAAGCATTCGAAATACAACTAAAGCTATGCGTACAAAGAAATTAGTAGACAGCAAATCCATTCATTCGGATATGCTGGCATCTCTGATACGGGCACTTGAGGAATGTGACAGTGATACGGAGCATCACGTTCGCCGTACACAGATTATGGGTGCAGAGCTTGGTAAACGTATAGAGTTATCCGATATACAGCAAAGCCGCTTGTCCCTTCTCTGTCTGCTTCATGATATCGGAAAGATCGGTGTTCCGATGGAGATATTGAACAAACCGGGAAAACTTACCGATGAAGAATGGAAGATCATGCGTTCACATGTTGAAAAGGGCTACGATATTGCAAACAGTAATGTAGAATTGAAGCAGATCGCAGAGGAAATCAGACATCATCATGAAAGATGGGATGGAAAGGGCTATCCGGACGGACTGAGCAGGGAGAGTATACCGGTACTGTCACGTGTAATTGCTGTTGTTGATGCATTTGATGCGATGGTAAGTGACCGTCCATATAGAAATGGAATGCCTGTATCCGATGCACTTGAAGAATTAAAAAAATGCGCCGGGACACAATTTGATCCGTTTATTGTTTCCGAGTTTATTCAAATGATATCAGAGAATTATTCTGATACCGTAAAGGGAGTTCATAAGTTCAGGCAGGAGAAGGAAAAACCTCAACACAAACAAGTGGCAAAACCGGAGGATAACAGTACACTTCAGGAAGCATTCTGTGTACATACAGTGCAATGCAGCAGATATTTGCTAGATGGTTCATGGAATATTTTGTCTGTGGATGATAATTTCGAGAAGCTGACAGGCTATTCCGGTGAGGATGTAGAAAAAAATTCCATGAATCAGATGGACCTGATCCCTGAAGCTGATCGGACAGAATATTTGTGCCGGACAAATGCCAATCTGGCTAAGAGTACATATGTATTGCAGGAACACAGACTCCATCGGAAGGATGGAAAGGATATTTATGTCTTTTGCTATGGACGTGTCTTTTACGATTCGGCAGTTAAACAGGATCGTGCAGAGATTATTATTTCAGATGTATCGAGTACTTATTCCATGAAGATCTTGACAGATGCAGAGCAGAATAAGGCGGAAGTCAGATTGCGGAATTGGGAGAATACATATCGTACAGATTCCCTGACGGGCCTTTTGAATCATGCGGCTTTTCGGAATGATATGGAGATGAAGCTGTTATCAGGTGATTTTAATGCAATGATGATCATGATAGATGTTGATAAATTTAAGCAATATAATGATACCTATGGTCATCATAATGGTGATAAATATCTGATCTTAGTCGCCCAGACATTGCTTGTGTCTTTACGAAATGAAGATTTTGCCAGTCGTATGGGTGGGGACGAATTTGCGGTAATGATGTTCTTCAATAAGAGTGTGCCGGAGAAGGCGATCAAAGAACATGCCCAGCAGATATTTGACAAAGTAAATCTGACAGTAAAATCTGCAGAGGGAGGTACCGGCATCTCTATGGGCGCAGTCATCGCTAAGTCAGAAGCAACCTTTAACCGGTTATATGAGGAAGCAGATAATGCATTATACGAGGCGAAGGAAAGCGGAAGAGGCAGACTGGTCGTGAAGGAGCATGGGGAAAAATAATATAGTATTTATGTTTATAGATGGCATTCTAACAGGAAGTGTTAGGATGCCATAAGAAGTTTGGAGAATTTTAATGACAAAAGAGGAATGGTGTAAGCAGCTATTTGAGAGACTTGGTAATTCCAAGTTCCGAAGCAGCTTTCATTTAAAGCAGAAGGACATTGATTACATAAATGAAAAAGGACTGGATACTATAAGGCAGCATGCGCAGGATTTCATTGCAAAGCGGGAAGCTCCGGCGGTTATTCCAAACGATGGAAAACAGACGCCGATGAAAGGGCATCCGGTATTTATCGCACAGCATGCAACTGCAACCTGCTGCAGGGAGTGCATCCGAAAATGGCATAAGATACAGCCGGGCAGGAAATTGAGCCAGATACAGCAGGAGTATCTTGTGGATGTGATCATGACCTGGATTCAGAGAGAGATGGAGAGAAATAGGGGGTGAGATAACAGTCGGAGCCAATATTCTGGCTGTTTTTGTATATTTACTGAAAATTTAAATACTTCACACAAATAATAATTTGGTCAAAACAGGATATAATGACTAAATTAAAAATCTTGACGATAAAATTAAAACATGATAATTTATAATTATTCAATTAGGTTATTCATGTAAATAATGACTAAATTAAAAATGTGAGGCTATTGAATGAGAGATTATAATTATAAAGAAAAGTGGAGCAAACTGCTAACGCCTGAGATAGTAAAGAAACTCACGCTCATCAATGAGTATAAAGGGGAACAAAGATTATTTATCGAGGCACATAAGGATGAATTAATTGAGTTAGTAGAAATTGCTAAAATTCAGAGTACTGAGGCTTCAAATAGAATAGAGGGAATATTTACCGCAGATGACAGAATCAAAAGCCTTGTTCAGGCTAAAACTACACCACGGGATCGTGATGAAGCGGAGATAGCGGGATATAGAGATGTGTTAAATACAATTCATGAAAATTATGATTATATTCCAATTAATGCAAATTATATTTTGCAGTTGCATAGAGATTTGTATAAATTTTTGGGAAGTACAGAAGGTGGACGGTTTAAGACTTCTGACAATATTATTCGAGAAACAGATGCGGATGGGAATGAATGTGTTCGATTTAGACCGGTTCCAGCATGGGAAACTGCACCTTCAATTGATGAATTGTGCAAATCGTATCATGAGGCAAAGTCTGAAGCAGATCCATTGCTTTTGAGTTTGATGTTTATTTTGGATTTTTTGTGTATACATCCGTTTAATGATGGAAATGGACGTATGAGTAGATTGCTTACTTTACTTTTGCTTTACCAGTCGGGTTTTATTGTTGGTAAGTATATAAGTATTGAAAGAATTATTGAAGAATCAAAAGAAACTTATTATGAAGTTCTTCAGGATAGTTCCATTAACTGGCATGAGAATGAAAATGATTATAAACCATTTGTGAACTATATGCTGGGAGTTGTTGTAAACGCATATAAGGAATTTGAATCCAGAGTGGAATTGCTGACGAATCCTAATCTGTCAAAAGCAGATCGTGTTCGAGAGATAATAAGAAAACATATAGGGACAATTACAAAAGCAGAATTGTTGAATATGAATCCGGATATAAGTGATACAACTATTCAGAGAGCTTTAGCAGATTTGTTAAAGAATGGAGAAATTGAAAAAATTGGTGGAGGACGCTACACGAAATATGTGTGGAGAGTGGAGGATTAAATGATTACAGGCGAATTAAAAAATAAAATTGATGGTCTATGGGATATTTTTGCTGCAGGAGGTTTGGTTAATCCTCTTGAAGTGATTGAGCAGATTACCTATCTGATGTTTATTCATGATTTGGATGATTCCGATAATATAAGAGCAAAAGAGAGCGCAATGCTTGGGCTCCCATTTCAGAGCATTTTTTCAGAAGAAGTAAAGATTGGGGAAAGAACAATTGACGGTTCACAGCTTAAATGGTCTGTCTTTCGTGATTTTCCTGCAGATAGAATGTACTCTATAATGCAGGAATGGGTATTCCCATTTATTAAAACACTGCACAGTGATAAGAATAGTGCATATTCCAAATACATGGATGATGCAATATTTAAATTGCCAACACCCCTTGTTTTATCCAAGGTAGTTGACTCTTTAGATGAAATCTATGCAATGATGAATGAAGTTCAGACTGCTGATGTACGGGGGGATGTGTATGAATACTTATTATCAAAAATTGCTCAGTCGGGGCTTAATGGTCAGTTTAGAACGCCAAGACATATTATTCGAATGATGGTTGAGATGATGGATCCTTCAAGCGATGAAGTAATCTGTGATCCGGCATGTGGAACCTCTGGTTTTTTGGTAGCTTCAGGAGAATATCTGAAAGAAAAAAAGAGAGAAGAAATTTTCTATGATAAGCAAAAGAAAGAGCATTATATGAATCGTATGTTCTATGGTTATGATATGGATAGAACAATGCTTCGCATTGGGGCAATGAATATGATGACACATGGAATTGACAATCCATTTATTGAATACAGAGATAGTTTGTCTGATCAAAACACAGACAAGGATAAATATTCTTTGGTATTAGCAAATCCTCCATTTAAAGGAAGTCTTGATGCAGAATCTGTATCAGGAGATTTACTTAAAGTTTGCAAGACGAAGAAGACAGAATTATTGTTCCTTGCGTTATTCATACGTATATTAAAAATAGGCGGACGATGTGCATGTATCGTTCCGGATGGTGTGTTATTTGGATCATCCAAAGCGCATAAGGATATAAGAAAAGAGATTGTCGAAAATCAGAGGTTGGAGGCTGTTATTTCAATGCCTTCTGGAGTATTTAAACCATATGCCGGAGTTTCAACTGCTATTCTTGTGTTTACAAAAACGGAGCATGGCGGAACAGATAATGTTTGGTTCTATGATATGACAGCAGATGGCTTTAGTTTGGATGATAAACGATCTCCGATCTCGGAAAATGATATTCCTGATATTATTGAAAGATTTAGAAATCTGGATAAGGAGATGGATCGAAAACGTACAGATAAGTCATTTATGGTTCCAAAACAGGATATTGTGGATAATGCTTATGATCTTAGTATTAATAAGTATAAAGAGATTGAATATGTTGCTGTAGAGTATCCGCCAACATCGGAAATAATGGCAAATATTCGTGAGATTGAAATGGAGATTGGGAAAGAGATGGATGAGTTAGAAAGGTTATTAAAAGAATAAGGGATACTGCAATGAAAACATTTAATGGAGAGAAACTAGAGGAATATTATAGTAATATTGAAAAAATAAGTAGTTTATTGTCTAGAAATGAAGAATTGATTCGCGAAGAGGGATATAATCCACCTTTGGATAATTTTACTATTGAAAAAGAAAACAGAATCAAAATGCCTCAAAGATACATAAGGACATCAAAAGAATTTTGGATTCAATATCATTTGAATGAAATTGTTGATAATAGAAATACAAAAAATAATATCTCATATGCTCTTCAATTATCTGATTATTATAACTATCTGGTGAATAGATTTTATATATGGGGATCTATAGAAATAATGTTATATAAACAGGCATTTGTAAATATTGTTTCAATTACAGAGGCATTAATTTTGGAAACATCAAACAATATAAACAAATATTGTCAAAAATGCCCTAAGATTGGACAGTGTGGAAAGAATCTTACTAAAGATGATAGAAGTAATATGAAAAAATCTACTTTAAAACTTTGGAAATTAGGTATACTTGATTTTGAAGAGGAAGAAATTAAAGAAATAATTGATATGTATGATTATAGAAACAAAATTCATATCAGATTGAATGAACAAAATGAATTCTTAGATAATATATACAATATGGAGTTATATAATCGATCGATTTCTTATTTGAAAAGGATTGATGATAAACTCTGGAAACATGGAGTTCCATATTATGAGTTATGTATGGGATTTGAAAAAAAGACAGAGAGGAATCCAGTAAATTCGGATTTGTAGGGATGATGAATGGAATATGTAATGTTAAAAGATGTTTGTGCCATTAATATGGGACAGTCGCCTGATTCGGATAGCTATAACAATAATGGAGAAGGTGTTCCATTTTTTCAAGGAAATGCCGATTTTGGAGAAAGATATCCAGTCGTTAGAAAATGGTGCTCGGCACCTACTAAGATGGCGGCACCTGAGGATATATTAATTTCTGTAAGAGCACCTATAGGTGCAATGAATTATGCAAAGGAAGAATGCTGCATAGGACGAGGACTTGCGGCGTTGACCCCAGATAGAACAAAGGTTTCGCCAGAGTTTCTCTTTTGGTTATTGAAAGAAAAGAATACTGAATTAAATAGTAAAGGAACTGGAAGTACCTTCAAGGCTATTGGGAAAAAAGTGCTTGAAGAAACAATGATTCCTAATATTCCTATAGAAAAGCAACTTGAATATTCAGAAGCTCTTGAAAAAGTACATGCAATTATTCAGATGAGAAAAAAAGAAATTCAGCATTTAGATGATCTCATCAAAGCCCGATTTGTCGAGATGTTTAGCTCAATAAGAGAAGAACGGCTATTAGGGGAAATATCTGAGTTTGTAACTGTGGGAATCGCTAATTCGGCTACTCATGCGTATGCAGAATCTGGAATACCCATGTTGCGAAATCAAAATATCAAAGAAAATTATCTTGATGATTCGGACTTAATATATATTAAACCGGAATTTGCGGCTAAATATGATTCTAAGTGTTTAAAACAAAATGATATAATTGTTATGAGAACAGGCTATCCTGGTGTTGCATGCTTGGTTCCTGAAAAATATGAAGGATGCCAAACGTTTACTACTTTGATTGTTCGATTGAAACCAAATAATAATCCAAGTTATGTGTGTAGTTATATTAACTCAGATTTTGGTAAAAAATTTATTAATTCAGAAAAAGTGGGTGTAGCACAACAGAATGTGGGTGCTAAATCACTTGCAAAAATGCCAATTAAGATTGCACCAAAAGAAATTCAAGATGAATTTGCGACTTTTGTAGATCAAGTCGACAAATCAAAAGTTGTAGTACAAAAGGCACTTGATGAGACACAGATTTTATTCAATAGTTTAATGCAGCAATATTTCGGATAAATGGATTGGATAAGGGGGGATTATTATATGCAAAATAAATATATAGAAAAATTAATAAATTACAAATCGTTGGATGAATTTGTAACTATGTTTTTTGGATTAAGTCTGTGTGAAAAATTATCGGTATTAGGCGATGATATGATAGTTCCTAAAGGTACTATTTTCTACAGAGCTAGAAAAGACGAGGGACGACCATTAGAAGATGAAAATGAATGGTGGTTACCACCCAAAAAAGTGGTTACTAAAGGTCGTTTTAATAAAGAAAAATCACCTGTACTATATTTAGGTACGGAGGATTTTTTATTACCAAGAGAAATCGGATTAAAACCAAATGAAAACTATTACCTTGCAAGATATGAGTGCGTAGAGACATTTAAGGTGGGCTCATTACTTAAAAATAGAAGTATAATTACAATGGGATTACATAAGATAGCAATGGCAATAGAAAATGAAGGAAAATTAACTCCAAATGAGATTGATGCTTTGTCAAAGTTAGAGTGTGATACAAGCAATATATGTAATATTTTAGGAGATCCAACAGCAGTATTTTATATTAATAAATATATACATAAAAATTTGTATGATATTACAAATCAAATATTTGATTTGGTTTTGCAACGCAATCCAAATGGATTACGATATTGTTCAGCATATTCCCCATTCGAAGTCTCTGGAGCAGAGCAAGTTATAACATTAGATGGCTGCATAAAGGGGAATTATGCCCTAACGGAAGACGGTATACAACATTTAAAATGGATTGGATGCGAAAGAAAAGAATATTCAGAGGATGATTATAAAAGCGATCTTAGTACGTTTATAAAAATAGCAATAGAAAATTATAGCTGATTATATTTGGGGATGAGTTAGTATACGGGATATCATAAAAAATATATTTGTACGATTTAAAATTTTTAAATCATAATATAGATGTGTTTGTAGAATATTTAAGAAAATAAGGTAAAGACTGGTGTAGGATGTTGGTACATTCGAAAGGAGTGTATGAACATGCAGGAGAAGTTAGTAAAAATTTTAAATGAAATGGCAGAATATCTGAGTATTGCTCAGATGAAAAAGTTACAAGAAGTACTTTTGGAAAATTTGGATGAATCACATGAAGAAAAAACAGAAATAAGTAATACAGAATATTTGCAGTTGTATTTGGATGCTAAAAAGATTGAAGGTTGTTCGGAACGAACATTACAATATTATAGAGTTACAATCGAAAAGTTATTATTAAGGGTTGTAAGTCCGATTCGGAAGATAACTACAGAAGAGATTCGAAGTTATCTTTCAGAATATCAAAAAATAAATAATTGCAGTAAAGTAACCGTTGATAATATACGCAGAAATATTAGCAGTTTCTTTTCTTGGTTAGAGGAAGAAGATTACATATTAAAGAGTCCGATGCGACGCATTCACAAGATAAAGACGAAACAACCAGTAAAGGAAATTATTTCTGATGAAGCTATTGAGCGGTTGCGTGATAATTGCAAGCATCCTAGAGATCGGGCAATGATCGATCTGCTATATTCAACGGGAATTCGAGTCGGAGATGATGATGATAAAATAAGACTAAATCAACGGAAACCCAGTAAATACAAGGGGTTGAGTCGATTTGGTCCTGAAAAAAACTTGCAACGAATCAACAAATTTATGAAGGAAAGGCCTATCTTTTATAAAAACCTTATTCAGATGAAAGAAAATTTCCGCTTTTATCTGAGATGCTTTTACTGTATCACGAAAGTGGTGATATTACAATTTAATAGTGAAAACAGGACCGAATTAGCTCGTAATGGATGAAAATCTGTTTAGCTGATTCGGTCATTTTTATTGATTGAAAGGTGATGAAAAAATGGCTAGAATTATTTCTATTGTAAACCAAAAAGGGGGAACTGGAAAGTCCGCATGTACAGCTAATTTAGCTGTAGGATTAGCACAAAAGAATAAGAAAGTGTTAATCGTTGATGCCGATCCACAGTCTGATGTATCCGCAGGATTTGGATATCGTGATTGTGATGACAGTAATGAAACACTTACAGCTCTTATGGATGCAGTAATGAAAGATGAAGATATTCCTTCCGACTGTTATATCAGACATCAGGCAGAGGGAATAGACATTATCTGTTCTAATATTGGACTGGCAGGTACGGAAGTCCAGTTGGTAAATGCAATGAGCAGGGAATATGTATTGAAACAGATTTTATATGGTATCAAGGATCAATATGATGCAGTCATCATAGATTGTATGCCATCATTGGGAATGATTACGATCAATGCGCTGGCTGCATCGGATGAAGTCCTCATTCCGGTTGAAGCGTCCTACCTACCAATCAAAGGATTGCAACAACTGTTAAAAACAATCGGCAAGGTCCGTAAGCAGATCAATCCGAAGCTACAAGTAGGAGGTATTTTGTTTACGATGGTCGATGCTCATACGAATGATGCCAGAAATAATATGGAGCTTCTCAGAAATGTATATGGAAGTCAAATTCATATTTTTGATAATTATATTCCATTTTCTGTAAGAATGAAGGAAGCAGTCAGAGAAGGACAGAGTATTTTCTCTTATGATCCGAAAGGTAAAGCTACAGAAGCCTATCGGAGAGTGGCGGAGGAGGTGCTGAAAGATGCCATCTAAAAAAAGAGCAACTACCATTTCCTTACAGCCACTTGATGCGTTGTTTGGAACAAATGAAGAGACGACCAATGGAATTAGTGAGATAGCAATAGGAAGCCTTCATCCATTTCCGAATCACCCATTTCAAGTAAAAGATGATAAGAAAATGGAAGAATTATCAGATAGCATTACACAGTATGGCGTGTTGGTTCCTGGTATTGTGCGGTTGAGAGAGTCCGGTGGTTATGAGCTTGTAGCTGGTCATCGGCGAAAACGAGCATGTGAACTTGCAGGATTAGAGAAAATGCCTGTTATCATCAAAGATCTTACAGATGATGAAGCGACGGTGATCATGGTAGATTCCAACATTCAACGAGAAGAGCTGCTGATCAGCGAAAAGGCATTTGCTTATAAAATGAAATATGAGGCGTTAAAGCGTCAGGGGAAACGGTCTGATTTAACTTCTTGCCAAGTTGGCAAGAAGTTGGCGGCGGAAGAAGTCAGTCAGAATACAGGAGATAGTTCCAGACAGATTCTTCGATATATTCATCTGACAGAGTTAATCACAGAGCTTTTAGAACTGGCAGACGAGAAGAAGCTTCCCTTTAATACAGCTGTTGAAGTTTCATATTTGAGAAGTGAAGAACAACAGATATTGCTTCAGTATATGAGTAATCACAATATGGTACCGTCCATGAAGCAGGCAAAGGAATTGAAGCAGATTTCAAAAGAGCGGATGTTGACGTATTCAGAGATTGACCAGATCTGTATGAATGAGAGTACTGAGAAAGTACAGGTGCAGATTCCTGCGAAAAAGCTGAAACAGTATTTTCCTGAGTCATATTCTAAAGCTCAGATGGAAGAAGTGATATTTATGCTCCTAGCATCATGGGCAGAAAAACAATAATATGATATGAAAAGTTGGACAGAAGGAATGAAAAGATGATGATAGAAGATGTAATTAAAAAATCAATATTGCCACTGGCATTTATGCTATTCTGGTTCTGGATGGTATTTACCATCATGAAAGTCAGTGGACAGACAGAATTGTTCTGGTGGATATTTCTTTCCGGACTTCCATTTGGAATACATAAAATGCGGCTGATTCTAATCCCTAGAGGAATGGATACCACAGCAACACTTGGTATGGCTGCATTAAGTGTCATCATTGGAGCATTGATTGGAAGTATCATGATTCCAGTGTATGTGATTAGAGCGATATACGTGTTTATACGGTATGTCATTGGAAAATAGAATATTAGATTGATAAGAGGCAGGCTTGCGAAAACAAAAATCGTAAGTCTGCCTCTTTTTTTGTGCTTAAAACCAGGCAATTCAGGGGAAGTCCCTTTTGCAAATATATATTCTTGGAGGATTTTTAAGATGAGAGAGCGAATTGAAAGTAAGCATGTAACTAAGGAAATCAAAAGTCAGATGCCAGTGATTCCGGTGGAAATTGTTAAAGAAAGAGGCTGTACGTTCTGCCCGTATTATCTGGGCAATTATGAGAAACAGCCACGTTGTATGATGAAAACCTGTGCCTGGGATGATGAAAATGAACGTTTCCATCCAGTTCTTCGTGAACTGATCCCATTTTACAAAGAGAAGATGGAAAAAGCAGAAGAAAAGTTCCTTGCAATGAAAAAGATTTATACAACACTGTTAGGAATGTTTGCCGATGAAATGAAGCAAGAAGAGTTGGAAAAAGATGAATGTTACGGATGTGCCTATGGAAAATGTGGACCATGTATCGGCATCTGTTACAAATCAATGAAAGCATAGGAGGGTTAAGCCAATGAATACAACAGTTATTTCCGGGCGATTGGTAAGAAATCCCGGATACAACGAAGTGGAGAATGAAAAAGGACTTCATAAGATTGCCAAGTTTGTTCTGGCAGTCAGAAGAAATTATTCCGATGAAGTCAGTTTCATTCCGGTAAAGGCTTTTGCAAAGAAAGCAGAATTTGCCAGAGATTATCTGATGCAGGGCACGAAGGTCATGGTGGAAGGCGAGATTGTCACAGGTAATTATGAAGATAAGGATACCGGGAAAAAGATTTATACCACCGAAGTGTATGCAAACCGGATTGAATTCGCAGGTGCAAAAATGGTTGACAGACCACCGTTTCCAGAAGATGCGGAAGGGTTCTTAGAGATCCCAGAGGGCATGGAAGAAGAAATGCCGTTTAGATAGAGGAGGATAAAAGATGGGTTCAGTAGATCAGGCGTATATGGTAGGGCATATGAAAAATGCCGATGGAAGTATCAATAACAAAAATGTAGTGCTGTCAGCAGCATGTGAAGCAGCGGAACTGTTCCAGTGCATGATGTCAGTAAATCAGAAACTGGAGGACTGGCAGAGATTTAACCACACCTTGGAGCAGCATCTTAGAAGTGTGGAATGTGAGAAAATCCATGATATCTGTCAGGCAGTATATGGAATGAAACATCCGTCCGATGAACTGGAAGGATTGTATCTGGCAAGAGAGGATGAACAGATATGCCTTCTGTACTATCAGGTATTTGTAGGGATGTTGGAAATCAATATTAATTCAGCCGAAGTGCTGTACAAACAGAAGGAGGAAACAATCAATGAGTAAGATGGAGTATATGCTGGTAGATTGTCTGCAGGTGCCGAAGGTGCTGTTCCAGATGGAAAAATACAAAAATCTGTCAAATACAGCAAAGATTTTATACAGCTTATTTCTGGATCGTTTGAAATTTGCGGTGCAGAATGGTTGGGTAGATGGTAAGGGGGATTTGTATGTAATTTATCCAAAAAGTGAAATGAAGAAAGACCTGAATACAACCAGATATGGGGTAGATCAGGCAGTACAGGAACTGGTGGAGGTTGGAAATCTGGTGCGTATCATTCCGAACAATGGAAAGGCAAACCACTTTTATATCAACGATATTTATGAAAATGAGATGGAGGAAGAATCAATGATGACATTAGACAGCATTATGGCAAATATGCCGATGGAAGAAAGAGAAATCATTATGGACAAAATGGTGAAAGCATCCAGAGATATTCTGGAAACAATTGCAGATATGGGATATCTGTATGAATATGAGACACCACTGACTTCAATGGAAGAAAGAAATTATCGAGATGAGCTGGGACAGCTTGCTGTTGATCAGATTTCCTGCGATGGCTATGAATTTGGCATGAATCTGGCGTTCGGAATTCTTGAAGAGAATGAGGAAAATGCTGATAGAGTACTGGATATTCAGAAATATGTGAACAGGCAGAATAAAAAGTGTTCAAAAAAGAAATTTATGAAAGTTCTGGAGACTCTGGTACACGCAATAGGAAATGATGAAGGATTTATTGCCGATATGTATGCGTGTGATAAAGAGGCTAGGGAAATCTATTTGGAAGAAGCGATGAATGCATTCAATTATGTGCTTGATGAATTATGTCATGGTACAGGAAGTGCAGCAGGGTATGACTTCAATAATATAGAAGAATAGGAAATAATTTATGGCAGATTTTGAATACTTCAGAGCAGAAGAATCTGACCAGTTTTCTTTTTTCCGGATACCGAAAGCTCTGTTTACCGAAAAAGAATTTCAGAGTCTTTCAACAGACGCAAAACTCTTGTATGGAATCCTGTTAGATCGTATCAGTCTTTCTAAAAAAAATGGTTGGATTGACGGTGATGGTTATGTCTATATCATTTACACGATTGCAGAATTGCAGGAGCTGTTGCGAATGTCGCATACAACAGTAACAAAGCTTCTTTATGAGCTTGACAGTGTGCATGGGATTGGATTGATTGAACGGTATCGGCAGGGGAATAATCGTCCCTCTGTCATATACGTGAAAAATTTTGTGAAACGGATTAGAGGAAAGCCCGTAAGATATTTTGCTTCTGGAACGCCAGAAACTGGAAATCCGGACTGCAAGGAATTGGAAATCCGGATTGCAAGAAACTGGAAGTCCGGAACGCAAAAAAATAGAAGTCCGGACTGCAAGAATCTGGATGGAAGTAATACTAAGATAAATAAGACTGAAAAGAATCATACTGATAAGAGTAAGAGCAATACTCCCGCTTTGGAAGAAAAATTCGGTCTGTATGGGAGATTTAAAAATGTTGTTCTGTCGGAAGCTGAACTGCAGGAGTTGATGACTCTATTTCCATGGGATTATCAGAAACGGATTGATCATCTCTCTGTTTATATGAAATCCAGTGGAAAAGAGTATCAGAATCATTTTGCAACAATCTGTCTTTGGGCAGAACGAGATGGAGCCAGGGCAGGAATGGATAAATATGAGTTTCAGGAAGGAGAAAGCCTGTGATGGAAAACAAAGTAACAGCAGATTATCTGGATGAAGAGGGATGTCTTCATTGTGGTATCTGTGGAAAAAGAAAACAGATGAAAGTTAGTCTGATGGGATTTGAGCATGTAGTGTCCTGTTTGTGTGAATGCGAGGTAAAAGCCAGGCAGGAACTTGATGAGAAGATGCAGCGGGAAGAAGCACAGCGGCAGCTTTATCAGAGAAAATCCGTCGGACTTCGGGAAAGAAGATTCTGGGAATGGAAATTTGAAAATGACAATGGAAGCAACCAGAAGATACTAATTGCCAGGCAGTATGTAGAAAACTGGACAGATATGAAGAGAAAAAATGTAGGATTGCTTCTGATGGGACCAGTTGGAACCGGGAAGAGTTTTTTTGCAGGCTGTATAGCAAATGCACTTTTGGAACAGGGAGAACGTGTCATGATGACAAATTTTTCCAGAATCTTAAATGAAATGACCAGCTATCAGGCAGATAGGAACCAGATCATACAAAATCTTGTGGATTATCCGCTGCTGATTATTGATGACTTGGGAATAGAACGAAATTCCGAGTTTGCCCTGGAGCAGGTCTATAATGTGATAGACAGCCGTTATTGTAAAATGCTTCCGCTGATCGTAACAACGAATCTGGGACTGAATGAAATGAAATCCACAGATTTGGATACTGCCCATCAGCGTATTTACAGTAGAATACTTGAAATGTGTGTTCCCATCTATTGTGGTGGAGAAGATAAGAGAAAAGAAGAAGGGACAGAAAAACTCGTACAGGTGCAGAACCTGATTACCGGTTAATCTGTCTTTTTTCATTAAAGGGGGTGATTGCCATGATTACAGATCTGGACAGCAGTTGAATCGCTGAAAGGAGGGAAAAGTCATGCAGGAAGAGGTAACTCAGAAAACGGTCACGTTCTGTATTCGGGCTACTAAGATTACGGCAAACCTGTTGAAAAAGGTTCTTGTTGCGTATCTGCGTCATCAGAAGCAGAAATCAGTAGAGAAGAAAGCACAGAAAAATCAGCCGAAACAGGGAAAGGTCACGGTAAAAGAGCTGGCAAAACAGAATGCCG